>ERZ1673815.46-NODE-46-length-27379-cov-28.939357_pt1 | contig 27379 bp, 29 predicted proteins | sample MGYA00580147_ERZ1673815 | MGnify/ENA primary metagenome ERZ1673815 (study PRJEB41219, sample SAMN04549617) | soil metagenome | isolation source: soil | place: USA: Puerto Rico, Laguna Bouqueron NWR | collected 2009-06-01 ...
GGTTATTTGTAGTACGTACCGTGAAGGTACGTTTATTTTTTTATTTCGGGCTTACCGCTTATCTAATATATGCCTTCAAACAAAAATTTAAAACGAATCTTGTTTAGTAATTATTACCCGCTCTTTCTGTCCCTCCATCTTTTGTACCAGTAATTTATCATTTTTTAATAATTAGCGATTTTTCCGAATCTTGCGTTAAAATTAGAATATATTTCAATTAAACTTCAAAAATACAATAAGGAGACAATAGTGTATGAAAAAAATAACTTTCAAAAAAATAACTATGTTGTTTTTGACCATTGTGTCCATTAGTAGTTCATTATTATTTTCAACTGGTATAAAAGAAGTAGATGCTGCATGCTATGGAGCTTTTAGTACAGAAGTACTTTCATCTTCAGACGTTTCTCCTAATACGGAACTTAATGAAAACAATATTGATGGTGACGTAACTATACAATGTTCAGATGGTAAATATCCGTCTGGTTGGGTGAATTTGAGAAATACTGCAAAACCTATACCCTCTAAGAGTATTCCAAACTGGGGAAAAGTTGGGACTCATAGTACGGCAGTATCAGACCTAAGTAAATATTTATCAGGATATAATTATAGTATTATCAATTATGGTAGTGGTAAAATTAGAGTTGTAACACCTAAAGGTGACATAATGCTTTATCCTTCAAGTAAAACTTATGGTGAACCTACAATTAAATGGAGCAATAAAGAAGCAATTAGGTATTTCGAAGTTTGAAAATATTGAAAATAAACGGAGGTAGGTTAATATGAAAGAACAAATTGTACATCGTTGGATACCATATGGATCGCTTACCCCTATTTATATCTCACTTAACGAGTTAAAACATTCTTCTAACGAATTGCAACTAACATTTAAACTGATAGATAGGCATGAAGATAATTTTATAGAATCTGGAATAGCAACTTTTACTTTTATAGCCCCTTTCGCTGTTCGTTACTCCAGTGAAAACGATCGCTTAGATCTTATCAACGCAAAACACGTGGATAAAGAATCCAAGGAACCCATTCCAGAGTTCCCTACATGGCCACTCTTTAAGGTTGAGAACTCATCTTTGTTACAATGGAAAAAGGAAATTAGCGCTGTCGTGGAATATGATGAGAAAAGATTGACTTGTTACGGATTTACTGAGGTCTTTTATTTAATTGAAATTTTAAGTGTAACAGAACCTGAAATTAAAATAGTGAAGGAATAATCAAGATATTTAAGGAAGCTTAAATATCTTGATAGTATTAAAAATTAACTAAATACTTAAACTTCACACATTAAAAGGATTGTGCATCTTTCATGCTATGAACCATCATTGCCGGAATGGGATGCAAAGTCAGTAAATGTTTTGGTGCTTTCCGATAGTTGTTTATGCTTTGGAGGGACAAGGGCAACGGTAATTGTCACTTTTTGCTGCAACACCTATGTCCTCTAACAGCTGTAAGAAATGGTGGGAAAATTAAAGTTGTAACACCTAAAGACGACAAAATGCTTTATCCTAAAGCTTCTTCAACTGGTAAACCTACATTAAATGGAACTATAAAGAAGCAATTACGTATTTTGAAGTTTGGAAATATTGAAAATAAACGGAGGTAGTAAATATGAAAGAACAAATTAGACTTCGTTGGAATCCACATGAATCGATTACCCCTTTTATCGCACTTAACGAGTTAAAACAATCTTCTAATGAATTGCAACTAACATTTACGCTACTGGATAGGCATAATGATCATTTTTTAAAGAATCTGGAATAGCAACTTTTACTTTTATAAATCCTTTTGCTGTTCGTTATTCCAGTGAAGGCGATCGCTTAGATCTTATCAACGCAAAACACGTGGATAAAGAATCCAATGATTCCATTCTAGAATTCCCTATTTGGCCACTCTTTAAGGTTGAGAACTCATCTTTGTTACAATGGCAAAAGGAAATTTTAAAACGAATACTTCGGATAAATTTCGCAGGGTCAGTTCCCGCTGGACAACCTTTAGTACAAGGCGCATCTTCACATAGTAAGCAGCGAGAGGCTTCTTCCATCGCTCTACGAAAATCATAAGGTTCCAACTGTTCTGGTTCATATTCCATAATTGTTCTTTGCTCCATTATAAGATCCTCCCATTATATTTTACTTTGGTTTAATCAAGCTTTTCGATATATGAAAAAGTTGTTTTCAAATAATGCTTTTTCAATTACGTTAGATTGTGTCGCTTTTCTGTTCGTTTTACATGCCAATTAGAGAATTCTTTTGCAAGTTGGGAACATAAATATCCAAGGACAACACCACTAAGTAAGGAAAATAGTAATACTAACCAATTACCATTAGCTGCAAACGTAGAAAAACAGCCAATAAAAATCCCCGGAACATAATTAATCATTTTTAATTTGCCTATCAAACACATAAGTGAGGTTACAATTCCACTAAATATTGCTGCACTTTGAGGAATTGCAATGATATTCGACAACCAGATAATTAATAATCCGCAACCAAAACCAGTAATATTACAAAGCATTGCTTTTACAAGGCCAGTAACACCGCTATTACCAATCGCAAAAAATGTTGTACAACCAGCAAATCCTGCCCAAGTCAATAAGCCGATAAACGGTGCTATAAACGCCCATAATCCGCATAACAAACCACTGGCTAGTACAGAAGACATTTACTTATCTCCCTTCAAAAATATTAATAAATAAAAAAACCGGTTGTGGTTTTACGTGGTGTCGAAATAGTTAGATGCAGGCAATGACCACAACACTTCAAGGTATAATCGGTTTCATTATTTAGTTAATATGCATAACTTGTATTTCTCTACTACGGTTAGCAAGACAAGGGCATCTCCCCTTAATTTTCAAATACAGTTTATATTGTAACACCAAAAGACAACTTTGTGATAAACTTCACAAATTTATTTATGAAGGTTTCTTTGCAATTGAAAACACTTATTAATTAAAAGAATTTCGAAAGACTTCGGATTTGTATTGATTCTTCTATTAATAATTCAAACAGCCCCATCCACCATTCGAACGGAGCTGTTTGCATTTTTCGCTATTTTATAGAATTAACAACATCTCGAAACTTTTCCACCTTTTGCATTGTAACGCTCATCTTGGGCTTCGCAGAAAAATTCCTTCCGAGACTTTATTGGTTCGCCCGGATGATGTTTTTCCATATGCTCGACATACGTTTCGTAACAAGGAACACCGACTAACAAACTAAAAAATTGTTTCCGGTATCTTAATACTTTCTTAATCCATTCCATTTTGTTATGCCCCCGCATTGATATTTTCTCTAGGAATATACGGACTTTCATGAAGTTCCAGTCTTTGATTTTTCAGTATTTTAATCCAAATCCGAATGGCAGAAATAAACACCATAATAACAACAAGCATAAAGATGGCGCAAAGGGCTGCATCAATATAATCGTTAAACAAAATTTGTCGCATTTCACCTAAGTCTTTCGCCGGTGCTAACACTTCCCCGTTATTATATGCCTCTTGAAACTTATTCGCATGAGATAAAAAACCGATTGCCGGATTCGAATGGAAAAGCTTTTGCCAACCGGCTGTCAATGTAACAACAAGTAACAAAACTGTCGGGATCAGTGTAACCCATGTATATTTTTTCTTACCCATTTTAAAGAGAACCGTTGTACCAAAGATTAAGGCAATACCTGCGAGCATTTGGTTCGAAATGCCGAATAGCGGCCACAATGTGTTAATTCCGCCAAGTGGGTCAACTACTCCTTGATATAAGAAATATCCCCAAGCAGCTACACTCAATGCGGTTGCAGTAATATTCGGTAACCATGCTTCGGTATTGGCGAAAGGTTTATATACGGTACCGATAACTTCTTGAATCATAAAACGGCAAACCCGTGTCCCTGCATCAATTGTGGTCAAAATAAACAATGCTTCAAATAAAATGGCAAAATGGTACCAAAATGCCATTAATGCTTTCCCGCCGATTACTTGGGAAAAAATTGTTGCCATTCCAATCGCAAACGTTGGTGCACCACCTGTACGGGATAGAATGGATTCTTCTTCAATATGATTACTAATTTCAGTTAACATATCCGGTGTAATGGTATAGCCCCACTCCGAGATTGTTGTTGCTGCGGTCGTCACATCGGTACCAATAACCGCAGCCGGGCTATTAATTGCAAAATAAACACCCGGTGTCAGTACACAAGCTGCAATCATCGCCATAACCGCAACGAATGATTCTGTCAACATGGCACCATAACCAATTGGACGCGCATGAGATTCCCGTTCAATCATTTTCGGTGTTGTACCGGAAGAAATTAAGGCATGGAAACCGGATACGGCACCGCAGGCAATGGTGATAAATAAAAACGGAAATAAATTGCCTGAGAAAACCGGACCTGTACCGTTGATAAATTCAGTTACAGCAGGCATTTGCAGATGTGGCATGGCAATAAAAATTCCAATCGCCAAACCGACAATCGTTCCAATTTTTAAAAATGTACTTAAATAATCCCGCGGAGCAAGCAGCAACCAAACCGGTAAAACAGCTGCCACAAATCCGTAAATAATCATCAAAATAGCAATCGTTTCTCCGCTTAAATTGAATATGGCCGAAAGTTCCGGATGTTGACCGATATATCTACCAAATACAAGTGATAAAATTAAAAGAATAATACCTAATGCAGTGGCTTCACCAATTCGCCCCGGTCTGACGAATCGCATATAAATCCCCATTAAAATCGCAATCGGAATCGTTGAGGCAACCGTAAATAATCCCCATGGACTACCGACTAACGCTTTAACAACAACAAGGCCAAGTACGGCAAGCAAGATAATCATGATACCTAAAATACCAACCATGGCAATAATTCCGGTTACTTTTCCCATTTCATCTTTAATCATTTCACCAAGGGATTTCCCATTGCGTCGTGTCGAAGCAAAAAGAATAATAAAATCTTGAACAGCTCCCGCCAGAACAACCCCTACAACGATCCAAAGGGTTCCCGGGAGATAGCCCATTTGTGCTGCTAATATAGGTCCGACAAGCGGTCCTGCACCGGCGATGGCTGCAAAGTGATGGCCGAACAAAACAACTTTGTTTGTCGGTACAAAGTCCTTCCCATCATTATTAATTTCACTAGGCGTTTTGCGATTATCATCCAGTTCAAAGACCCGTTTTGCCATAAATTTACTGTAAAAACGATAGCCAATCGCATAAACGCAAATCGCAGCGGTGATCAACCAGATGGAGTTAATTGATTCCCCTCTGTTTAAGGCTAAAATACCAAAACTTGCCGCCCCCAGTGCAGAAATCAAACCCCAAATAACAATTGATTTAATCGCCTTCATTCACTTACACCCACCTTTACAATATTTTGATATCGTCCATTGTTCAGAATTATACCACCCATTAAAATATTTGTATAATATGTTAATTATAATGATTATTAGATATTTATCTAAAAGTACGATAATTTATAAAACATAAAAATAGCACTCTTATATTTACAGAGATTTTCGGAAAACCGTAGAACTTTATATAGAAACATTTAAAGGCAATCCAAGATTAATCAAAGTAGAATCACTCATGGTGCTCCAATTCTTTCTCAACTATTTAACCTCATTTTTAAATTGCTTCGGTGTAACCCCTGTATATTTTTAAAAACTCTAATAAAATGGCTTTGATCGTAAAAATTTAATAGACTGGCAATGTCAGACATGGAGTAAGATGTATAGGATAATAAATTTTTTGCCTCATTCACCTTTGCAGATTGAACATATTCACTAATCGACATTCCCACCTCTTTCTTAAACAATGTGGAAAGATAACTCGGATTCATCGCTACAATTTCCGCCAGTTTTGTGAGTGTGATTTCTTCATAAAGATGGGTAAAGATATAATGTTGACAAGCATGGATGTTAATATTAGGTGAAATATAAAAATCTTTTTAAAGGGTGGGAGTTATGGCGGAATACATAAAAGAAATAAGACAACTTATAGGATCCAGACCATTTATACTAGTTGGCTCAACTATAATTGTTATAAATGATAAACAAGAGATATTGTTCCAACACCGTTCAGACACAGAAGAATGGGGACTTCTAGGCGGGGCAATGGAACTAGGCGAAAGTTTGGAGGAAACTACCAAACGGGAATTACTTGAAGAAACAGGGTTAAAAGCAAGAAAATTTAAATTCATTGATGTGTTATCGGGAAAAGAGCTTTACTTTAAGTATCCTAATGGTGATGAAGTGTATAACGTTATATGCGTTTACCTAGCCGAAGAAGTTTATGGTGAATTGTCGATGGCTGATGGAGAAAGTATTGATTTAAAATACTTCTCACCAAATCACTTACCTTCTAATCTTGATGATAGAGCGAAATTAATTATTGAAAAACACTTTAGATAATATCTGTTTCGAACATAACAACGCTTGGAAAATTGCCCAAGCGTTGTTTTTTCTGCTAGTTTTATTGCTAATTCGTGTTCGATAGCTATTATTTTTTACATGAGTATTTTTCACATTGATTGAACTGCTTAACTTCTGGACAGTCTTTTCTAATCCCCTAGATCGGGTCATTATCATTTATATAGTGTTACGAACCATATTCATTTAGTTCTCCAATGGGCTAAGATTTATCGTTCTGTTTGTTTGTTCATGTCACTCTTTCTATTGACCACTTTACCATATCTTCCCAAAACATTTGAAATCAGATCTCTTAGTAAACAGTTAGAATACAAATATTTACATGAAGTAAACAAATTGTTGACTTGAATATGAAAAATTGGATATCATATAGTTTAGGGAGGAATGTAGAATGAAAACAATTTTTGAGGAAATTGGAGAAAAAATAATTCATTACATTGAAAAACATCAAATAAGTCAAACAGAATTTGCTGAACGAATTGGTGTTTCCAAACAAGTAATGAGCAAGATTGTTAAAGGACAAAAGGCCACAAATATTGAGGAAATAAAAAAGATTGCAGATGTCATGAATATTTCTGTCGATGAACTAGTTCACCATGAATCAGAAACGAATGTCATTGAAGATCCCATACTATTTATGATGAATCAAACAGAGAATGCAAAAATAAGACATCACCTTCAATATTTAGACTACGTCATGGATGAAATGATTGAATTGGAAGAACTAAAAAAAACAAGGAGCATCGACCGTGACTAAGATTTCATTTTTAACAGAACCAGAGATGGAAGAAATTGAATTGAAGGCAAATGGAAAATTGAATGAACTTCATAAAACTTCAAGGATACTTGGTAAAGAGGTTTTTAGTATAATTAGAAAAGAAGCCATCCTCTTGCAATCCCCATTTTCAGATGAAGAATTGTGTGCATTTGTCTGTCAAAAAAAGGGTCGTTTATTTGTTTATATAAATAGTCAAATACCTACAGATAAACAGAATTTTGCAGCCGCCCATGAACTATATCATATTTGGTTTGATAAAGAATACCTTATAAATCCCCAAATGTTAGAGAGTAAAATATTAAATGACGAAACAGACAATATACGAGAATTACGGGCGAATTTATTTGCAGCCATGCTATTAGTTCCAAAACACGTATTAGAACAGGAATTGTTATTTTTAGATATCCAAAAAAATGCTATTACCGCTAATCAAGTTGTTGAATTGTCTCATGTTTTCCAAGTTCCATATAAAACGATGGTTCGGAGACTTTTTGAAATAAAATTTATCGACAAAACTCTAATGGAACAATTATGGAAAGAACCAAACGTTGAATTAATTCGTAAAAAATTGCAATTAGACAGTCCAAAGGTTGAAAGACCAATTATTCATTATGAAGGTTTAGCCAAAGATGCATGTGATCTCTATCAAGAAGGACTTATATCCCCCAAAAGATTGAAAAATCTATTATCTCTCATTAATAAAAAACCTGAGGATTTTGACATCGATTTACCAAATAACCTCCCAACAGAAGATGAAATAGATAAACTGTTAGAGGAATTAGATGAATAATTCAAACACATACATTTGGCCAGTTGCCATACTAGATGCAGACTTTGCTATTAAGGTTGGGAGAATAAAGAAATACAATATACTAGAAGATATACTGCCAAATTATATTGGTAAGCTACTGATTCATGAGTATGTATATGAAAATGAGGTATTATCGCCAAGAGGAGCAAAGAATCAGATTGATGCCCTAATTCAAAAAAGTCGTGCAGAAATTGTTAATGAAGAGACAATAGCTAAGATGGGGAAGCTAGCATTAACCATTTACGAAAATACAATTGAAAAATTGAGACGAGTAAAAAATACAAGAGAAAATGGAAATCATTGGGGAGAAATCGTGTCGATTGCGTTTGCCCAGACAGTAAATATTCCCTACTTTCTTTCAGATGAAACGGGTCAACAATCATTCATTAATGAGAACTTTTCATCTCCTATTCAAGTCGTTCGTATTGAAGATTTAGTTCGAACAATTAAAGAAACAGGAGGGAAAAGAAAAGATGCATTATTAATTTGGACAATAGCTGGATATGGTAAAGAACGCTTTAATGATGACTTATGGCCGCTGGAGTAAGCAAACTGTTACTCTTGGCCTTGTCAATTTTTATTTTTAATAAATTTATAACATAATTTAATTTCTTTGTAATTTGTACGTTTTTTTAAAAACCCTTACAATATATTTTATCTTTTAATTTGCCAAGTTTAGGAAAGTCGTATTAAGGCATTTACTAATTTTTTTGGTTGTCAACTGTCAAACTTCCAAACCCTCCCCCAATTCAATAAGTTGCTTTGTTTGAAATTTTTATCACTAGTGTTTATACTACAGTAGTGTAAGGCAGATTGTTCTATTATGAACATTCCTCGTCGAATTTTTCCTTTTGGCTTTGTATGGGAAACAGCTGAAGGGAAATACTATTCATTATAAAAAATTGGCATGGGGTGATATTAATGAGTAAAAAAATTGCTGTAGTTCTTACTGATGAATTTGAGGATATTGAATATACATCCCCGGCTCAAGCGTTTAAAGAAGCCGGCCATGAGTTAACGGTTATTGAAACAGAAAAAGGTAAAACCGTTGTCGGAAAACATGGGGAAAAAGTTCCGGTTGATGCTTCCATCGATGACGTAAAACCTGAGGACTTTGATGCACTCTTGATTCCGGGCGGCTTCTCCCCTGACCTTCTACGTGCCGACGACCGCTTCGTTCAATTTGCGAAAGCATTTATGGATGCGAAAAAACCGGTATTTGCGATTTGCCATGGACCACAATTACTAATTACTGCAAAAGCATTAGAAGGACGGAAAGTGACCGGATATAAATCGATTCAAGTCGATTTAGAATATGCTGGTGCAAAATTTGTTGACGAAGAAGTTGTAGTTTGCTGCAATCAATTGGTCACAAGCCGTACACCGGATGATTTGCCTGCTTTTAATCGAGAAGCTTTGGCTTTATTGGAAAAATAAGTTTTTTGAAGATGGCTTAAAATGACAAGCCATCTTCTTTTATAACTGTACTAATACCGCTTTGCTTTTTTTCTTGATGAGTCCGCCTTTTTTCTTCCTGTTTCCCTCGTCGTTGTTCCTTGCCCTTCCGTTTCCGGTGAATTTAAACCAATTGTTGATGGATCCGCTTTTCTTTTGGACACATGATCACCTCCAAGTATAGTGTTCCTTAAAATCATCTTCAGTATGTTTTATAATAGACCTAAAAATTCCGCCCTTGATTCGTTTAAGGTACAGTCATTCCTACCTTATATTTTCGGTTATGCCACATCGCATTGGATCGTATTGGAGCCTGATTGAGACAAGCGGCTATAGCGGTTAGATGTCGCTCAGTGGTTATTCCACATCATATTGAAGCCAAATTTAGCTGATTCCAAGATTTCCCACTTCAATTAGAAAATTAATTAGTGCAGAAATTTTTTGTTGAATCAAGATAGGGATGTAAAAATCTTTTCGAGGAGGAAATTTTGTGAAACTGGCTGCACATGAATTACACGATTTCAATGAACTAACGATGAGCTGTGTGAATTCGATAACCAATATGGCTTACATGCTTCAACATGTCCAAGATCCCGAATTGAAAGCCATATTGGAACGTCATTTTCCGCTACATATCAGGGATTATAATATGAAGGTGGAGTTTCTAAATCAAGCGACGGGTGCCCATAAGGAGTTGCCGTTACTTAAAGAAAACACAACACTTGAAGACTTAACGAGTTCAAATTTAAGCATGTATCCACCGGTTCAGCCGAGAACGGTCGTGGAGAATTTTAATGACCGGGAAATGGTAACTGCCTACCTGTTAACCTTAAAACGAGCCGGACGAGAATATGCTTGGTCGGCAATGGAAATGGCGAATCCGGAAATTCGGTCGTTTTGCCAAACTGCTTTTATGATGAGTTGCTCCCATGCCTATGATGTTTGGCAGTACATGGCAAAGAAAGGTTACTACCCATTGGAACCGGCAGATTCAACGATGACGCTTAAGATAGGCGCTATGTATCAAGTTGTACCGGAAGATATCCCGCTATTCCAGCAATACATGAGTCAACATGAGAACCCGACAGAAGGAGAGAGTGATCAGTTATATCAATAAAAAATCAAGGTCAAACCCAATGAAGCCATTGGCTATTTTCATGGACAAAGAATGATCTGAAAATCCCCATTCATTCTTTTATCCAAAATAAGCATTTGAGTCCGGAAAAGTGACAGTATTTGAAAATGATTCGAAAATTTGCCGGATCGGGAAATTTGAATCTGAAAAAGTGGCAGTAAGAGACGTCTCTTCAACAAAATAAGTGTTTGAAAACGGAATATTTCTGAAGAAGAGGCGCATCTATAAACCCTTAAGTGCGAAAACGTTTACCTCAACAAAATAAGTATTTGAGAACGCAGAAATGACAGAGTAAAAAACCTCTTCACCAATAGACCCCTTTGTAACGAGGCCACTGAAAAACATTTCGAATAAGTTCACTTGCTCAATATATAGTAGGATAGATCACAAAAATACATTTTAATATAGTGTTAAGCAAGTAATCTTATTATGATTTAGTACTTTTGCAGTGGCGTCCTTTGTGACCAAAAAAGTATCCGAGAAAAACCATCTCTTCAATAAAAAACAGGTCAATCCCGAGGCCACTGAAAAACGATTTAAAAAGTTTTACTAACATAATATATAGTATGATAAAACTCGGGAATACATCTAAATACGGTGTTTAGCAAGATTATTTCGAACTTTTTCAGTGGCCTCCTTAATATCCGCAAAATCGTCAAAGAGAATTTGTCTCCCCAACAAAATCAGGCAATTCTTCTCGGATCAGGATTAATTTCTCCGGCAGATAATCATCTATCGTCTATAAATTTCTTAGGGTCAAACTATAGGAAGATGATCCAAAAAGTTTTGATAGGCAAAGCCACGGACTTCCTCTTCTTTATAGTACTTGAGCAGCTTTAAAATCAGGTTCTGTGTCATCCCCGTATTTTCCAAACCTTTTACTTTATGAAAAATTCCGTCAAAGTCGGATCCGAGACCAATATGTTTGACCCCGCCTAATGAACAAAAATGATCAATATGTTTTATCAAATCATCAATACTCGCTTTGCCATTTTCTGTAATAAATGGCGGGTTGTAAACAACATGGATAAGACCGTCTTTTTCAAACATCGCTCTTGCCTGTTCATCTGACAAGTTCCGCGGGTGGTCGCATAGTGCTTTTGCATTGGAATGGCTGGCAATCGGGTATTCCGCCAACTCCATCACATCCCAAAACCCTCGCTCCGATAAATGGGAAACATCGGTAAATACTCTCCTTTCATTATTAAGATAAACAATTTCTTTTCCAAATAATGTCAAACCCCTGCCTCGCGGTTCTCCGGCACCATCGGCAGCTAAATTGGCATTATTCCATGTCAAGCCAACCGACATAACACCCAATTGGAATAATGTTCGCAGCTTTTTCAAGTCATTACCGATTGCATCAACCCCTTCCAACGTTAAAAAAGCACCGATTTCCCCATCCTGTAAATGATTAAAGTCAGACCAAGATTTTAAATGTTTCATTTCCGAATTTTTTCTAAGTACCTCTTCATAAAAATAATCTATCTGATCCAATGCTTCCTGGAATTTTTGATCAGACTCCAAATTCGGCTCAATAAAAATCGCAAAAGCTTGAATTTTTATCTTCCCTTTTTGTAGTCTAGTTAAATTTGTATCCAATTCACTACTATTTCGAAAGGATAATGTTCCTTTTGCTTCTGATAATTTCATTAATGCATCACAATGAAGATCAATGACTTCCATTAATTAACCCTCCATGCTTTCCTTAAAGTTGATTAAGTAGGTTTTCTTTCGAGCACATTCAAAAAGTCAGGAAAAATAGTTTTTGTCTTGCTTATGAAAAAGAAATGCTCCGGTATTCAAAGCTTAGTACCCGCAAACTTTTAACCTTCTTTTTGAACATGCCAGATGAGACACCCTTTCTTTTACATTTTTTATTGATAAATCATATTCCTAAATTAGGCTTATCGTCAACAAAATTTTTTTAAAACCAACATATAGAATAAACTTTTTTGACAAGGGTGATAATGGATATTATATATTTCAACAAGAGGAGACGTATATGAATTTGCATATTTTCCATTGGTTTTTACGTTTTCCGTATGTTGTTCGGTTATTATTTATCGTGATTTTTATATTAATTGCCTTTGGCACGATCATTCATTTTATTGAGCCGGATAATTTTCCCACCATTTTTGACGGGATTTGGTGGGCAATTGTTACAACTTCTACTGTTGGATACGGTGATTTTGTACCTGGAACAGTGAAAGGTCGAATCGTTGCCATGCTACTAATTTTTTCCGGTGCCGGACTCGTTGCTTCTTACTTTGCTGCCATTGCTTCAACTACTGTTAAAAAAGAAAATGCCATAATAAAGGGAACAGCCCAAGTCCATTGGAAACATCATTTTATTATTGTAGGTTGGAATGAGAGGTCACGGGAAATTATTGAATCCTATAAAAAAATTCATCCGAATCAATCTATTGTTTTGATTGATTCCACCTTAAAAGAAAGTCCGTTTGCAAAGGGAACAAATGTCCTTTTTATAAAAGGAAGCGCAACGTCTGATACGATCTTGCACCAAGCGAATGTGAAAGAAGCGAGTCTTATCTTAATCACAGCCAGCCCAACAATGTCGGAATACAGTTCGGATATGAATACGATATTATCTATTGTGGCCATTAAAGGGTTGGTCCCGCAAATTTATTGCATTGCAGAAATTTTGACCGATGAACAAGTGATTAATGCAAAAAGAGCAGGTGCCGATGAAATCATCCAATCAAATAAAATAGTAAGTGCAGTTATGAATCATACCATGCTTTCTCACGGCATATCGGATGCTATTTTAAATTTACTCGACACGTACCACGGGGTAGAACTAACTTTTATTGAAGATAAAAGTTTAAGTGGACATACGTTTGAATCTGCAGTTAACATTTGCCTAGAGGAACAAAAAATTCTTCTTGGTTTTAAAAGAGGAGAAAAAACAGAAATTGCTCCTGCAAAAGAAACAGTATTGTTACCAAGCGATCAATTGTTGGTAATTGTTCGTCAGCAATAATTTTTTCGGAATTGACACGTCCAACATTGGTAAGGGGAAGTCGTTATCCCCGACACATGCGGCACCCCCAATCTATCTTAAACCCTTAAACTTGGGGGCTTAGCTTACGGGGATTTTAAAAGATTAAAATAGGGCCTTCTGTATCAAGAAAGCCCTTTTGTTTAAAGAAAAATCGATTTTTCAGTTAAGAATTTAATACGGATGCCGTTAGGATAACTTGATCCGCTGCTTGCACTTTTCCGGATAAAATCGGTTTTTCAATTTTCTCCATTTTATCCGTATTTGTTATGATAATTGGAATGATTGTACTTTTTGCCTTTTCCTTAACCAACTCCAGGTCAAACGTTACAAGAACATCGCCAACTTTTACTTTTTCTCCCTGGCTAACATGGGCATTAAATCCTTCACCATTCATAGCAACTGTTTCCAAGCCGATGTGAATTAAAATTTCAACACCATTATTGGTTTTAATGCCTATTGCATGTTTTGTCGGGAAAACTTGAATTATTTCTCCATCCACAGGCGATACGATTTTTCCTTCTATTGGTTCAATCGCAATTCCATCCCCCATCATTTTTTCTGAAAAAACGGGGTCAGGTACATCTTCTAATTTCACGATAGTACCTGAAGCATATGCTTTTAACTCTATCGTTTTCGGTATGGTTGTATTCTTGCTGAAAAATTTTTTAAACATAGAAATCCTTCCTTTAAATCGCAAGTGTTTTTATTGTTTAGAGAATGTTCAAAAACTTTAAAGAAAATTTATAAGCTTGCATCCGATATTCCAAGGATGCGCTTCTTCCTTATTGTGAACACGTACTTATTATTTTATCATAACATAATTGTATCCTTACCCAAAATTCTTGTATTTTTTAAGGCACCTCAGTATTTTTGCTAAAAAAATGAAAACCGAATACATTGATTTATCGCATCCGGTTTTCCCAATAATATCGACATGTTGACACAGATAATTAGGCAACCATCTTACCAGTCTATATATTACGACTGCAAACGTTTTTCCAATTCAGCCTTCTTTTCTTCAAAGCCCGGTTTGCCAAGTAAAGCGAACATGTTGACTTTGTATGCTTCAACACCCGGTTGGTCGAATGGGTTGACGCCAAGTAAGTAACCACTTATAGCACAAGCCTTTTCAAAGAAGTAGACTAAGTAACCGAATGTGTAGGCATCCATTTGCGGAATTGTCACAACTAAGTTTGGTACATTTCCGTCTGTGTGGGCCAAAATCGTTCCTTCAAAAGCTTTGGTGTTGACAAAATCAACTGTTTTTCCAGCCAAGTAGTTTAAACCGTCTAAATCGTTGTCTTCAGCTTCAATCACCAATTCATGGCGAGGTTTGTCCACTTTAATGACTGTTTCAAATATGTCGCGACGGCCTTCTTGCACGTATTGACCTAAAGAGTGCAAGTCCGTTGAAAAGTTTGCCGAAGAAGGATAAATTCCTTTTTGGTCTTTTCCTTCACTTTCACCAAATAGTTGTTTCCACCATTCAGCGAAATATTGCAAACCCGGTTCATAATTAATGAGCATTTCAATGGTTTTGCCTTTATTATATAAAATATTACGGACGGCAGCGTATTGATAAGCCAGGTTTTCTTCCAATTCCGAGCTGGCAAAATCTTCACGTGCTTTGGCTGCTCCCTTCATCATCTCTTCAATATTGACGCCACTTACGGCGATAGGCAGAAGTCCGACCGCAGTCAATACTGAGTATCTCCCACCAATATCATCCGGTACAACAAAGGTTTCATAGCCTTCTTCCGTAGCTAAAGTTTTCAAAGCGCCACGAGCCCGGTCTGTTGTTGCATAGATCCTTTTTCGTGCTTCATCCACTCCGTATTTTTCTTGTAAAAGTTTACGAAAGATCCGGAAAGCAATAGCCGGTTCCGTCGTTGTACCGGATTTTGAAATCACATTGATGGACCAGTCTTTCCCCTCAAGTAAATCAATCACATCCGTTAAATAACTGGAACTGATATTGTTTCCGGCAAAAATTACTTGCGGAGTACCACCGCGTTTTTCTTTTGGCATAGCATTGTAAAAACTATGATTCAACATTTCAATGGCTGCACGGGCGCCGAGATAAGAACCGCCTATTCCGATAACGATCAATACATCGGAGTCGTTTTTAATTTTTTCAGCTGCTTTTAATATCCGGGCAAATTCTTCTTTATCATAGTTAACCGGCAGATCAATCCAGCCGCGAAAATCGTTGCCGGCACCGGTTCCTTCATGTAAGGCATGGTGTGAAACTTTTACTAAATCTTTCATTTGCGTTAATTCATGTGGTTTAAAAAACGATAACGCTTTTGAATAATCAAATTGAATATGTGTCATGTCAGAACTAACCTCCTGTAACTTCTTATTCTATTTTACTCTAGCGAATGAAGATGGAATTGGCAAGCTTTGGAAGAAAAACGGTATGTATTGTTAAAGAATTGTCAAATTTATAAGCTTGCCCGATAAATTGCTTCTGTATCTTCTGCATTTAATCTCGTGAAATTGCCATATTCCCCGTTTTTCATAGCCCGGTCTACAAGCAAATCAATTTTGCTGTCGTCAATGCCATAATCGGACAGGCGGCTTGGAGCACCGATGCTATTCCAAAATTCTCGTAATTTTTCAATACCTGCAAGTCCGACCTGTTCATCAGCTTTTCCGGTTGGATCGACCCCAAATACGCGTACGGCCAGTTGTTTGAAGCGTTCCGGTTTTACGTGTAAATTATGCTTCATCCAGTTCGGGAAAAGAATCGCTAATCCCCCACCATGTGGAATATCATAGACAGCTGATACGGCATGTTCGAGATTATGCGTTGCCCAGTCACCTCGGAAGCCCATTTGCACCATCCCATTTAACGCCATCGTTCCACAGTACAAAATCGTTTCCCTGTACTCGTAGTTTTCCAAATCATTGAGCAATTTTGGTGCTGTTTCCATCACTGTTTGTAAAAGTGACTCACACATCCGGTCTTGCAATGGCGTATTTTCATCTAGGTGGAAATAATGTTCAAATGTGTGGGCCATCATATCCACAACACCGTAAATGGTTTGATTTTTCGGAACAGTGAATGTATTAACCGGATCTAGGATTGAAAATTTTGGAAAAACAAATGGGGATCCCCAGCCGTACTTTTCTTTTGTCTCCCAATTTGTGATTACGGATCCGGAATTCATTTCTGATCCTGTTGCCGCTAATGTTAGTATTGTTCCAAAAGGTAGGGCATCTGATACAGGCGCTTTTTTAATAACAAGGTCCCACGCATCACCGTCATATTTGCTGCCTGCCGCAATCGCTTTTGTACAATCGATGACACTGCCACCACCAACGGCTAAAAGAAATTCAATCCCTTCCTTTTTACAAATATCGACTCCTCTTCGAACCGTTGAGATTCTTGGATTCGGTTCAACACCGCTCACTTCATAAATTTCCGCGTTGATATCATTCAGTATGCCGACAACTTGATCATAAAGACCATTTTTCTTAATGCTGCCGCCGCCGTATACAAGCAGCACTTTTTTTCCATATTTCGGGACTTCATCTCGTAGTTTTTCTACTGTTCCCCGACCGAATATTAACTTTGTCGGATTATAATATGTAAAATTTCTCATATCAATCGCCTCCTTATTTTCCATTATAATATAAAGTTTTACCAAGTTATATTAAGTTTTTTTTACTTCACATGCATAGATTTTCTATTTTTTCACCATTCTATTAATGAAATGATTTTTTACTATTGGAGGGATAATTATGAGCGGTTTACAGCGAATCGCACTATTGTTAACCATTATCGGAGCAATCAACTGGGGGCTAATCGGTTTATTTCAATTTGACTTGGTGGCCGCAATCTTTGGCGGACAATCTTCGTTAATTTCTCGTATTGTTTACAGCCTTGTTGGTATTGCCGGGTTAATTAATCTTGGTCTCTTGTTCATGTCAAATCGAGAAGTAGAACGTTCCGCTGAACCAAGAACAACCAGATAATATCGTATCTGAAAGTAAAGAAAACTCGGGCGTCCGAGCCTTTATGCGAGAGCAGAGCCGTAGTTCAGCGAAAAAACATTTTCGCTTGCGAGGTAATGCTACCGAAGTCACTCTAGTGCAGCGTTAGGAAAGTCTTGCTATTAGCTAAAAAAACCGGGGCTATATGCCAACCGGTTTTTTTAGTACGTTAAGGAAACAGTGCTTCAAGAGTGAAGTACTTTTTCAATTTTATCAAATGCCCAGTCCAATTCGTCCTTTGTGATAATAAGTGGTGGGGCAAATCGAATAACATTTTCATGGGTTTCTTTACAAAGTAGCCCGACCTCTTTCAGTTGTTCACAATACAGACGTGCCGGTTCATCCAGTTCAACACCAATAAACAAGCCACGTCCCCGAACTTCTTTTATATGGGGATTTGAAATCGTCTTCAATTTACCGATAAAATATTCCCCCAGTTCTAATGAACGTGCAGGTAAATCTTCCTCCACAATTACATCAAGGGCTGCAATGGAAACGGCACAGGCCAATGGATTACCGCCAAATGTCGAACCGTGCGAACCCGGATTGAAAACGCCAAGTATGTCATCATTGGCTGCTACACAAGAAATTGGCATAACCCCTCCGCCAAGTGCTTTTCCTAAAATATATACATCCGGCTTGACTCCTTCCCAATCACAGGCAAACATTTTACCGCTTCTGCCTAAACCGGATTGGATTTCATCAGCCATGAACAAAATATTGTTTTCTTTACAAATTTCATAGGCTCTCTTAAGAAATCCTTCAGGTGGTACGATAATACCGGCTTCTCCCTGAATCGGTTCAATCAGGAAAGCGGCAGTATTTGGTGAAATTGCAGCCTGTAACGCATCAATATCGCCATACGGAATACGTTTTATTCCCGGCAACATGGGTCCAAAACCGCGTTTATATTCCTCTTCGGATGATAAGGAAACCGCTGTCATCGTCCTTCCGTGAAAATTCCCTTCACAAGCAATAATCTCAGCTTGATTTTGCCGGACACCTTTCACATCATAAGCCCAACGTCTTGCAGCTTTAAATGCCGTTTCAACTGCTTCGGCTCCGGTGTTCATTGGTAACACCATATCTTTTCCGGTTAATTTTGAAACTTTTTCACACCAAGGCCCTAGCTGGTCATTATGAAAAGCCCTTGATGTAAGTGTTACTTTATCTGCCTGTTCTTTCAATGCGCGGATAATTTTTGGGTGACGATGACCTTGATTAACCGCAGAATAGGCACTTAACATATCCAAATATTTCTTTCCTTCAGGGTCCTTTACCCATACTCCTTCTGCTTCCGCAATAACAATCGGTAGCGGATGATAATTATGAGCTCCATATTTATCTGCCAGTTCCATTAATCTTTCGGATAATTGTTCCTTCATTTTTCTCCCCCTCTCATTCAATAGTTTATCATATCCTCACGAGAGCTCAACAGGGCAATCATATGCCGCTTGCCGGAAATTCACACTTTTTTTAAAATGTAAAACGAAAGTCTTCAAAAGGAGGGAAATTGCGCCAAGAATTGCAGGAAAGTTTAGTTCCTCTGAAAATTCTCCATATTTATCCTGACACGTTTGGCATTGTAACGCAGTCAACTTTGAGCTCCTCGTCAAAAAATTCCCCATCCTTTCCTAAACATGTTTGGCAATGGTAATTCCGTCACCACAAGCCCCTAAACATAAATTCTCCATACAGCCAATTGCAGAAAAACTCAAGCTTTTTCCCGAACTTCTTGAAATCCTCTTTTAACAAATAAAAGTATAGCATCTATATACTATACTGTTGTAAAGTAACGATATTCCGAATCATCAAAAATTTCATGGAGCAAATCGACGAAATTAAATCCTTATACAGCGACTATTTCTTCTGAATCATACCTTCATTCTTTTTTGATTCTTCAATCCACTCGGTAAGTTTTTCTTTCAGCGAATTAAACCCTTGACTGGATGAAGCAAGTAACTCTTCCAAATGATCTTTATTATATTCCTTATGACGGGGATTTTTTTCATTATGGTCCGAATCGGTAACCGCCTTTAATGATAAACTAATTTTTCCGCTCTCTTCATCAATCGCTATAACTTTAACAGAAACCTCATCGCCTACTTCTAAATAATCATGAATATCTTTTACATACCCATTGGTTATCTCAGAAATATGAATAAGTCCTTGCCGATCCTCACCGATTGCAATAAACGCACCATACGGCTGTATCCCTGAAACTTTTCCTTTTACAATACTACCCACTTCAATTTTTTCATTCATGAAAACACTCCTAAGTCTAAAATCCATTATAATATTTTACCATATACAAAATTGTTTTTCAAAACTTGGTAACAACTTCTTGCAATTTTAATAAGTTTAAATTTCTAAAAAATGTCACTATTTTAAATGCAATCAAGAAACAAATTATAGTATAATTAACTTAGAAATATGACAATAGGAGGGGAGAAAGATGCTTACAATTGGACAAAAAATAATGGAATGTCGGGAAAATTTTAATATGTCTCAAGAAGAACTGGCAATGCGGATTCGAAAAAGTTTAAAAATGGTTCAACAGTTGGAAGAAAATCAAATGACCCCTGATCAAGATACCCTTTTTAATTTATCCAGTGTATTGGATATTCCAATTTCAGACCTGATCGATTGCTGTAATGAACAAAAAATACTTCATTAATCAAGAATTTTTTTCAAGATATGTATATATTTAGTCATTTAAGGCTAAACTACAACTACTAGGCTTTCAAGTATTCCCCCCTTTTTGATGTGGACAACCTATTTTGGTTTGTCCTTTTTTATTTGCCTTTTATCCGAACAACTTAGCTTCTGGAGGGAAAAAATTGTGGTTACCCCATTAATCAACACGAAAAACTACGTTAATGTCAGAGAAATTAATGGAATTGATTTTTACTACGAACATTATCAAAACCGAAATGCAACAAAAACCCTATTTTTCATTCATGGTTTCCTATCATCAAGTTTTAGTTTTCGCTACGTAATTCCTGAATTAATGGATTCATATGAAATTGTTTCAGTTGACTTCCCCCCTTTTGGCAATAGTGGAAAAACGTTGGACTTCACTTATTCTTATAAAAATATAACTGCATCGCTGTTAAAATTAATTCATGTTCTAAACTTAAAAAATGTTTCCATCATTGGTCATTCGATGGGCGGACAAATTGGCCTCCATATGCTTTATCAAAGTCCGGAAACTTTTGAAAAGGCGGTCTTATTGGCAGGTTCCGCGTATTTAAAACAGGTTCGAAAATCGCTTATTGCCCTCAGTTATTTGCCGTTTTCCGGTATGTTTGTGAAAAGATGGTTAATCAAATCAGGCGGTGTTGAAGGAAATTTAGCCAAAGTGGTTTATAATAAATCTATTATCACCGATGAAATGGTAAAAGGATATTTGGAGCCTTTTATCAAATATGACAATATATTCCGTGCCCTAGCAAAATTTATTCGTGACCGAGAAGATGACCTGCCGCAACCAATTCTAAAAAAAATAAAAACTCCGATCCTCCTTGTTTGGGGAGATTCCGATAAAATCGTACCTATTATCGTCGGTAAACGGTTGAAAAATGATTTGCCGGACTCAGAATTAGTTATTTTGCCAAAAACCGGACATCTCATCCCTGAAGAAAGACCAGAACGAACGGTTGAACTGATAAAAAAATTTATTCAATGATATAGGTCTTGGGTGGCTTGTTAAAACTGGACTTCTAATACTAATCCGGTCAACTGATAAAAAATAAAGGCTTTGCGTGGCTGAATCGGGAAACCGGATATCTATTCTGACCAGCTATTGAACTGATTAAATTTTGCTCAGGCTCAATCGGGTAGCTTGCCAAATCCGGCATTTTCTTTTTACAGATAGACCAGAATAAACAATTTATTATAATCGAATTGAATGTGTTATGATTAGAGAAAAAATGGGGGGAATGAACATGAAAGAATTTGATACATTTATAGAACGGAAAGGTACAGACTCCGTGAAGTGGAATGCTTTAAAAACCATTTATGGTACGGATGACCTGCTGCCTATGTGGGTGGCCGATATGGACTTTGCCTCGCCGCCGGAAATTACTGAAGCCATAGAAACGCGGGCCCGTCATGGTGTTTTTGGATATGGGCAAGCTTCACCGGATGTTTTCCAAGCTGTAAAAAATTGGGTTCATAAGCGGTACCAATGGGATCTTGAAGAAAATTGGCTTCTTCCCAGTCCCGGTGTCGTTACCGCTTTGGGTTTCGCCATCCAGGCTTTGACGGAAGAAGGCGATAAAATCTTAATTCAAACACCGGTATATCATCCTTTTTATCATATGATCGAAAATAATCACCGCATCGTTGTGAAAAATCCATTACTTTTACATAACGGAAAATATGAAATTGATTTTGCAGATTTTGAAGCAAAATTAAAATCCGGGGTGAAGCTGTTTATTTTATGTAATCCGCATAATCCGGTCGGGCGTGTTTGGCGTCGAGAAGAGTTGGAGAAACTCGGTGACCTTTGTCATAAATATAGCGCCAAAATTGTTTCAGATGAAATTCATGCCGACATTATTTATAAACCGAATCAACATATTCCGATTGCCAGTTTAAGCTCGAATTTACAAGAATTGACCATTACCTGCATCGCACCGAGTAAAACGTTTAATATTCCGGGCTTGCAGGCGTCATTAATGATCATTCCCAATGCTGAATTGCGTAAAAAGGTGCAAAGTGTGCAAGGAAAAATTAGTTTTCACGGACTAAACATATTTGGTCGCGTCGCATTAGAAGCCGCATATAAACACGGTGAAGCGTGGCTTGAAAACTTGCTTACCTACTTACAAGACAATCGCGACTATGCGCTGCAGTTTATTGAACAGGAAATTCCGTCGGTGAAGGCCATCTCCCCGGAAGGAACGTATTTACTGTGGATTGACTGTCGCAGCCTCGGGTTATCTGACAACGACTTAAAAAAATTGTTGGTAGAAAAAGGAAAATTAGCTTTGGAACCGGGCGGCAAGTATGGTGTCGAGGGTGAAGGATTTGTTCGGATGAATATCGGCTGCCCGCGATCATTGCTGGAAGATGGGCTGGGACGTTTAAAAAAGGCTTTATCTTAAACTTGGTTTAAAGCGAGGTCGCCAGAAAACTTGACTGTAGAGTGGCTCGATGAACAAGCTTTTGCGAGAACTTATAGAGTGGCTCGATGCAGATTTTTATAAAATTGGTCTCGAATACTTTTTCGAAAATTCGCCTGTATTTGTCCTTTAAAATCTGATACAGCATAAATAAAAGGGGTGTCCGAAAAGTCATTTTTTCGACTTTTGGATGCCCCTTTCATGCTTTAAAAGATTGAAACATCATATGTTTATTAGGGGATTTCTACTTTCCGGACAACCCCTTCACCGTTTTCTCCCCGTTTCATCCAAATTCTGTTTAATTTGCTCTTCTAATTCCTTTGTCCGCAGTTCTTCCTTTTTTGAGTATTTAATAATCCAAAGAAAAGTGAGGATGCAAAAAATCAAAAAGATTGCAAATGAAATTAGCGCCGGAATATATTCTGATTTATCTTCCGGAAAATAGAGATAAAGCATCCTAAAACACCCCTAATATTCGTTCAATTTCTATAATTATAGCAATTTTTCAGATACGTTGTAAGGAAAACTCGGCGACTGCCAAGCCTTAAAGCGATGGCAGAGCCGTAGTTGGGCTTATGCGTTAGGAAAGTAGAAATTGAAAAATTTATACTTTCCTATTAGCTATTAGCCAAAAAAGGAAATCGGGTCGCTACCGATACAAATAGTCGACCCTTCCATATGATTATTCGGCGACAGTAATTTTCTCAATTACAACATTTTCAATTGGACGGTCTCCGGCACCGGTCGGAACGGTAGCGATTTTATCAACAATATCCATCCCTTCGATAACTTGCCCAAATACAGTATGACGGAAATCGAGCCATGGTGTCCCGCCGTTTTGTTGATAATGCTCTATAATTTCATCCGGATAACCGGCACGTTTCATTTGATCGGCAAAACCCGGATCCATATCTTGTTTTTGTACAATAAAAAATTGGCTTCCGTTCGTATTCGGCCCGGCATTCGCCATACTTAAAGCTCCACGGAAATTGAACAAGTCCGGGGAAAACTCATCTTCAAACGAATGACCGTAAATACTTTCCCCACCCATACCGGTTCCGGTCGGGTCTCCTCCTTGAATCATGAAATCTTTAATCACACGATGGAAAATAATCCCTTCATAATAACCATTTTTTGCATGGGTAACGAAATTTTCCACTGTTTTTGGCGCATATTCAGGAAATAATTTCAATTTAATTGTCCCTTGATTGGTCACCATTTCAGCGACAATTTCATTTGCTTGCACTTCCGGAGTAAATTGTGGATACATTTTTTCGCTCATTCCTTCATCTCCTTAATTAATGGGATTCAACCCGATAAGTCAAAATATTATGTAAAGTTTCCTCGCATGAATCGCCACTTTTTTCCTTTACCTTTCTGTATGGTAAAACATCTGAATCACATTATCAAGTTTTCTTAACTTTTATTTGATTTTTTAGGCTTATCTTTTGAAAAATATCTCGTTTTGATCAAATCGCAAACTTATCCAATGGTAGTTTTGTTAACAGGAAATTTTTTCCTATAGGCACATTTTTATCCCTTTAAAAATAAAATATTTTATCGTTGCAAAGAAGGGGTGTTTATCAATGTGCGGTATTACAGCTTGGATTGACTTCCGAAAAAATTTAAAAGGTGAATATGATACGGTAAGAAAGATGACGGAAACATTATCAAAACGCGGACCCGATGACACAAATATTTTTATTGATTCACATGTCGCTTTCGGTCATAAACGATTAGTTGTTGTCGACCCAATCGGAGGCCGGCAGCCGATGACAAAAATATTTGAAGGCAAAACCTATACAATGATTTATAATGGTGAGTTATATAATACTGAAGACATTCGGCGAGAGTTGATAAAAAGAGGCCATCAGTTCAAAGGCCATTCGGATACAGAAGTGTTACTTACCTCTTATATTGAATGGAAGGAAGATTGTGTCCGCCATTTGAACGGAATTTTTGCCTTTGTCATTTGGGATGAAGCAGAAGAAAAAATCTTTGCAGCGCGTGATCGGCTTGGAGTAAAACCATTTTTTTACAGTGAAAAGGGCAGTTCTTTAATTATTGGTTCGGAAATAAAAGCGATTCTTGCCCATCCGGATGTTGAGGCAAAAATTGGCTTTGACGGATTATCGGAAGTCTTAGCTTTAGGACCTTCCCATACTCCCGGACATGGCATTTTTAAAGGAGTCATGGAATTGCGCCCGGCCCATGCCCTCACTTTTACCCGGGATGGCTTGAAAGTTTGGCGTTATTGGCAGGTGAAAAGTGAGCCACACCCGGATTCTGTGGATGAGACGGTTGAAAAGGTACGTTCTCTAGTGAGAGATGCCGTTGTTCGTCAGCTTGTTTCCGATGTGCCGGTCTGTACATTTTTGTCCGGCGGTGTGGACTCCAGCGCAATTACCGCGATTGCGGCGGAGCATTTTGCCAAAGAAGGAAAAGGCCGACTTCACACGTACTCCATTGATTATGAAGGGAATGACCAGTATTTTCATGCAACTGAATTTCAACCAAACTCAGATGCTAAGTACATCCAGTTGATGTCAGATACATTTCATACGGTCCATCATAGATGTGTAATTTCCAATGATGAGCTTGTTGAATACTTAACAGAGGCAGTCCTTGTCCGTGATTTACCCGGAATGGCAGACATTGATTCTTCCTTGTTATGGTTTTGCCGGGAAATAAAAAAGGATTTTGTTGTAAGTCTTTCAGGAGAATGTGCCGATGAAATTTTTGGCGGCTATCCGTGGTTTCATAAAAAACATGAGCTTTCATCCAGCCAATTTCCGTGGATGCGATCAATTAATGCTCGTAATCATTTATTGAGTGAAGGGTGGCGTCAAAAATTAAACATCAATGAATATATCGAGGCTCGGTACTTAGAATCGGTAACAGAAACGCCGCTACTCAACGGAGAATCTGCTGATGAGGCGAGGCGCCGGCAATTATTCTATTTAAATATGATATGGTTCATGCCAACCTTGCTTGAGCGGAAAGACCGGATGAGTATGGGGGCGAGCCTCGAGGTCCGCGTCCCGTTTGCCGATCACCGGCTAGTCGAGTATGTTTGGAATATTCCATGGGAAATGAAAACATTGGGCGGTCATGAAAAAGGCATATTGCGGAAGGCTTTGGAGGACATTTTACCAAATGAAATCCTTTATCGTAAAAAAAGTCCGTATCCGAAAACCCATAATCCGGGTTATACAAAAGGAGTTATCCGGTGGCTTGAAAGTATTTTAGCAGACAAAAGTTCTCCACTCCATGAATTTTTCAAGAAAGAAACGCTTTTGGAATTGGTTCAGTCCGGTGGGGAAAAATTTGACGTCCCTTGGTTCGGGCAACTAATGACCGGTCCACAGCTTCTCGCCTTCCTCGCCCAGTTCCATGTATGGTTTAAGGAATATGGGGTGACGGTGGTAGAGTAGGATGATTATATGAGATTCATGGCAATTTTTCCTTATAAAATCGGTCAAAGCCGGAAATTATGTTTGCGAGACCGTTTCGCAAATAAAATTAGAAAATTACTTATATTTTATGTTTTGATTAGCGCCCAAAAAGGTTTGATGAAAAGATTTTCAACAAATATCGTGTGGACCTTACCGAGATGCAATTTGAGCGTTCTTTTTTGAATAATGGACTGTTTCGGTTTATATAATTCCAGTCCAAAAGCATAGGCAAATCCTTCATATTAGAGGGATTTGTTTTTTTGATGTTGGTAAAAGGTTTTTCTTTTACTGTCGAAATTCCCATCCGCGCAAAAGCCTTTTATTTTGTCATTTTGCAAATACACGCTAATATGATAAATAGAAGTATCAAACTGAAGGGAGTACTGAAATGGATACCTCAATTCAAATTGGTTCAATTGTCCGTGCACATAAGAAAACGGGGACATATATCGGGGAAGTTACTGCCATAAAAGAAAACGATTATTTAGTCCGCATTCTAGCTGTTATCAAACATCCGATGCAAGGTGATCTTCATCATCCAAAACAAGCGGATGTACCATTTTTCCATGAACGGAAAGCGTTAAGCTACCGTGAACAAACCCCTGTCCCGAAGAACATGGTTAAACTTTATGATGGCGAAGTCCCGGACTACAAGGAATCATTGAAGGCCGCATTCGATAAGTTAAAAAGTGATTTAGAAGCAGACGATTCTTTGTTTGCCGAAAAAAGCTTACGGTGTCTGGAAGAATTAGCGAAGGAGTATTTTTAATAACTAAATTTGCTTATGCTATTGGAACTGAAGTAAATAATTGAGATTCCCATTCTAATTTCGTCGCTAAACTTGAGCATCTCTCGGCTCAAAATGGTGACGAGATTGAGGCTCGTCGTCAAAAAATGGTGTTTTCCGGCTCTAAATGGTGACGAGAATAGGTCTCGTCGCCAAAAAATGGGGTTTTCCGCCTCAAAATGGCGACGAGAACGGGTCTCGTCGTCAAAATTGCGCTTTTTCTAGCTTAAAATGGCGACGAGATTGAGTCTCGTCGTCAAAAAATGGGGTTTTCCGGCTCAAAATGGCGACGAGAATAGGTTTCGTCGCCAAAAAATGGGGTTTTCCGCCTCAAAATGGCGACGAGAACGGGTCTCGTCGTCAAAATTGCGCTTTTTC
>ERZ1673815.53-NODE-53-length-21001-cov-31.620453_pt1 | contig 21001 bp, 15 predicted proteins | sample MGYA00580147_ERZ1673815 | MGnify/ENA primary metagenome ERZ1673815 (study PRJEB41219, sample SAMN04549617) | soil metagenome | isolation source: soil | place: USA: Puerto Rico, Laguna Bouqueron NWR | collected 2009-06-01 ...
GAATGGGCTTCGTCGCCAAAAAATAGGGTTTTCCGGCTGAAAATGGTGACGAGAAAGGTTCTCGTCGTCAAAAAATGGGGTTTTCCGGCTCAAAATGGTGACGAGAATGGGCTTCGTCGCCAAAAAATAGGGTTTTCCGGCTGAAAATGGTGACGAGAATGGGCTTCGTCGCCAAAAAATAGGGTTTTTCGGCTGAAAATGGCGACGAGAAAAGGTCTCGTCGTCAAAAAATGGGGTTTCCCGGCTCAAAATGGTGACGAGAATGAATCTCGTCGTCAAAAAATGGGGTTTCCCGCTTCAAAATGGTGACGAGAAAGGTTCTCGTCGTCAAAAAAAGGAGTTTCCCGCCTCAAAATGGCGACGAGAATGAATCTCGTCGCCAAAAAGTGAAGTTTCTCGGCTCAAAATGACGACGAGAAAAGGTCTCGTCGTCAAAAAATGGGGTTTCCCGGCTGAAAATGGTGACGAGATTGGGCTTCGTCGCCAAAAAATAGGGTTTTTCGGCTGAAAATGGTGACGAGAAAGGTTCTCGTCGTCAAAAAATGGGGTTTCCCGGCTGAAAATGGCGACGAGAAAAGGTCTCGTCGCCCAAAAAAGGAGTTTCTCACCCAAAAGTGACGACGAGAATGGGCTTCGTCGCCAAAAAAGAGAGTTTTCCGGCTCAAAATGGCGACGAGAAAAGGTCTCGTCGTCAAAAAATGGGGTTTTCCGGCTCAAAATGGTGACGAGAATGAATCTCGTCGTCAAAAAATGGGGTTTTCCGGCTCAAAATGGCGACGAGAATGGGCTTCGTCACCCAAAAAAGGAGTTTTCTGGCTGAAAATGGTGACGAAAAAGGTTCTCGTCGCCCAAAAAAGGAGTTTCTCGGCTCAAAACGGTGACGAGAATGGGCTTCGTCGCCAAAAAATAGGGTTTTTCGGCTGAAAATGGCGACGAGAAAAGGTCTCGTCGCCCAAAAAAGGAGTTTCTCACCCAAAAGTGACGACGAGAATGGGCTTCGTCGCCAAAAAAGAGAGTTTTCCGGCTCAAAATGGCGACGAGAAAAGGTCTCGTCGTCAAAAAAAGGAGTTTCACGCCTCAAAATGGCGACGAGAATGGGCTTCGTCGCCAAAAAATAGAGTTTTCGGCTGAAAATGGTGACGAGATTGGGTTTCGTCGTCAAAAAAAGGAGTTTTCGGCTGAAAATGGTGACGAGATTGGGTTTCGTCGTCAAAAAATGGAGTTTTCCGGCTGAAAATGGTGACGAGAATGAATCTCGTCGTCAAAAAATGGGGTTTTCCGGCTCAAAATGGCGACGAGAATGAATCTCGTCGTCAAAAAAAGGAGTTTCTCGGCTGAAAATGGTGACAAGAATGGGCTTCGTCGCCCAAAAAAGGAGTTTTCCAGCTGAAAATGGTGACGAGAAAGGTTCTCGTCGTCAAAAAATGGGGTTTCGCGCCTCAAAATGGTGACGAGAAAAGGTCTCGTAGTCAAAAAATGCGATTTCACGCTTCAAAATGGTGACGAGAAAAGGTCTCGTAGTCAAAAAATGCGATTTCACGCTTCAAAATGGTGACGAGAAAAGGTCTCGTCGCCAAAAAATAGAGTTTCTCACCCAAAAATGCCGACGAGAACAGGCCTCGTCGCCAAAAATCAATGGAAAATGGGTCGCGTAATTCATAAAATTGAAAGACTTTGATTGCAATGTTTGACATAAGGGAAATAGGATAATATAATTGTCACGATTTAAAGATAGTTTTCATTGTTACATCCTTTGACTATTACATGCAATTATCCTAACTTCATTGAATTATAAGGAGAAAGATTAATTTGAAAAAAACAAAGGGTATCCATCATATATCAGCAATTGTTGGCCATCCCCAAGAAAATATTGATTTTTATACACGGGTGTTAGGGTTACGCCTGGTAAAAAGAACGGTAAACTTTGATGATCCGGGAACTTATCATTTCTATTTTGGCGATGAAAAGGGAACTCCGGGAACTATTATCACGTTCTTCCCATGGCCAAATGCAAAATATAAAGGAAGAATCGGAGGAGGCCAAGTTGGGGTTACATCTTATGTTATTCCTTTTGGAGCAATGCGTTTCTGGGAAAACCGTTTAAAGGAATTCTTTATTCCGTATAAAAAATCCGCTCGCTTTGGTGAACAGTATTTGCAATTTGTTGATCCGCACGGGTTACATTTGGAATTGGTGGAGCGAAACGAAGGAAAACGAAATGAATGGAGTGTTGACGGAATCACTTCTGAAGTAGCAATTAAGGGGTTTGGTGGTGCCTTTTTATTGTCTACCGATCCGGAACGAACTTCAGAAATGCTATATAAGGTGCTCGGGCTTGATTTTGTTGGTGAAGATGAGGATTATATCCGCTTCCGTTCACTGGATGATCTGGGAAATATCATTGATATTAAGAAAGATCCGGTACCACAAGGACGAATAGGTGTTGGGACGGTACATCATATTGCGTGGCGTGCGGATGAACAAATGGACCAAGCCCAATGGAAAAAGCTAATAGAAAGCGATGGTTATCAAGTAACCGATGTGAAGGACAGACATTATTTCCATTCGGTTTATTTTCGGGAACCGGGAGAAATTTTATTTGAAATTGCCACCGATGTTCCCGGGTTTTTAATAGATGAACCTTGTGATCACTTAGGAGAAGAGCTAAAATTACCACCTCAATTGAAGCACTTACGAGGAAAAATTGAAGCCGGTCTTTTACCAATTGAAGTGCCGGTAGCGATAAAAAATGATTAATCAAATAAGTGGTCAACCATTAATGTGGTGTTTGCCCCATTTTTCTTGATTTTTCCCCGACTTTGCCAATTACAAAAAAATAAAAGGCTGAAAACATTGATTTAATAATGTTTCCAACCTGTATTATCGTTTTTACTATGTATATATGCTTTAATCTTTTTATAAAACTATTTGTACAATAATTTAAAAAGCCTTATGTAAAAGTCTTATGCATATCTACATTCAAAAAATAATTAACTCCTTGAAAATGTTGATCTGACAATGTTTTCAAGGAGTTTTTACTGTCAAAGTCGGGAAAAATAAAATCTAGGTTAGCCAATATTGGCATCCGGTTAATCGAAGTATTCCGTGAACCGGTTCGACAAGCCTTGTTGGAAAGCAATCGGTTTGAAGCACCGTTAACAATCGATGAAGTGGCAGAAAAAGCATCACGGTTCATCAATTTGGGCAATCAAATGGGTGAAGGGTGGTTGTTAACCGGAGAAATAGCTGAATTGATGGATGCCGGTGTAGACAATGTTGTCTGCGTCCAACCGTTTGGCTGTCTGCCGAACCATGTTATTGCGCGCGGAATGTTTAATGCTATCAAACAATTCTACCCGTATGCGAACCTGATTGCTATCGACTTTGATGCAAGCATTAGTAAGGTGAACCAAATTAATCGGATCAAGTTGATGATCAGTATCGCCAAAAACGGCATGGTACAGAGGAATGTTTAAGAATCAGACTCGATGATCATTTGAACAAATTTTTCACTAAACAAATCCAATTGTTTCCATTCCGACGAAAAAGCATTAAAATGGAAATATCGAAAGGAGTGAAAGAGATGAAATATGTAGACACATGGGATTTAGATGCGATTATCCCAGGTGGAACGAAATCACCTGAACTGCAAGAAAAATTGCAAAAAATTGATCAGCAAATAAACGAGTGGGAGCAACTGATTAAACAATGGAATTTTTCGGAAAACCAGTCAGCTGAACCATTTAAAAGGATTTTAGAAAAACAGGAAACCATTGAAAAAGGGCTTTCCCAATCGGCAACATTTGTGCAAATGTGGCATGATGCATTCATGAATGATGAATATGCAAATGTCGTTATGGGTCAGATTTTAGATTTAGTCAGTAAGTTGGAAAATATAAATACAGCTTTTACGAAAAAGTTGGTGGCCATTTCGGATCAAGATTGGAACACATTTTTACAAGATGATGAGTTAAAAAAGGTTGCCTTTGCCCTAAATGAAATTCGTGATAAAGGAAAGCGGCTTTTATCTGAGGCGGAAGAAAAAATTATTACGGAATTAAACAAAGACGGGCTGACGGCATGGAGCAGACTGTATGATACTGTGGTTTCCATGATGACGATTCCGTTTACTGATAAAGACGGAAAAACGGTGGAACTTTCTGTCGGTCAAGCGATGAATCGAATGTATGCTGATCCGGATCCGGAAGTTCGGAAACAATTGTTTACAAATTGGGAAGCAGCTTGGGAAAAATTCGCACCAATCTTTACAGACACGATAAATCATTTAGACGGGTTCCGAATTACTTTGCAAAATTTCCATAACCGTAAAGACTATTTGGAAGAACCGCTGGAATATAATCGGATGACAAAAGATACATTGGATGCGATGTGGACAGCAGTTGCTAATAATAAACAAGCATTCATCGACTTTTTAAAGCAAAAGGCAAAACTGCTTAACATGGAGAAATTAGGATGGCAAGATGTCGATGCTCCGGTTACGGTGGGTGACAGTAAAGCGACTCGTTTTACATATGATGAAGCTTGTGATTTTGTCATTGAACACTTTGCCAGCTTCGGACCAAAATTGGCAGACTTTGCAAAACATGCCCTGGAAAATCGTTGGGTGGAGGCAGAAGATCGCCCGAATAAACGGCCGGGCGGGTATTGTACAGATTTACCGGAATTTGAAGAGTCCCGGATTTTTATGACATTTACCGGTTCAATGAGCGATGCCAGTACGCTTGCCCATGAATTAGGCCATGCATTTCATAGTCATGTTATGCGGGATTTGCCGAGATTAAATCGGAATTATGCCATGAACGTTGCTGAAACGGCCAGCACGTTTGCGGAAACGATTATTGGGAATGCAACAGTCGCTAATGCAAAAACAGATGCGGAAAAAATTTCGCTACTAAATGATAAACTTGGCAATGCCGTCGCTATGTTTATGAATATCCATGCCCGGTTTATTTTTGAAAATAACTTTTATCAAGAACGGACGAAAGGAATTGTCTCCGAACAACGCTTAAATGAGTTGATGGTGGAAGCGCAAAAAGAAGCTTATTGTGATTGTTTGGCCGGGTATCATCCGCATTTTTGGTGCAGCAAATTGCATTTCTTTATCGATGATGTACCGTTTTACAACTTTCCGTACACTTTCGGCTACTTGTTCAGTTTAGGTATTTATGCAGAATTCCTGAATAATCCGACCGGCTTCGAGGAAAAATATATTGCCTTGTTGCGTGACACCGGCACGATGAAAGTGGAAGAACTAGCAATGAAACATCTCGGTGTTGATTTAACGAAACCTCAATTTTGGGAAGCCGGTATTCAACTGGCAGCGAAAGACGCTGAAGAGTTTATCCGCTTGTCGGAAAAATTGGTTTAGGGTGAAATTCAATTTATACCGTGTGCTGGTATAGGCGCGGTATGAATTGAATTTTTATAATACTACGCAGGGTTTGTGAAGCATAATACGATAAAAAAAATATGAGACACAAGCAAGGTTCAATTTATTAGTGAAGTATATCTGGAGAAAAAAGAAGACACTCCATCATATATATGCTCAGCAAACACACCAATCAAAAAACTTTACATACAATAGGGGGGTATAGTATAATAAAAACATCAGGAAGGGGGTATACTCCAAATGGAAGAAGTGAAACAACCTGAACTGGAAAGCTGTTCAGAAATTGAATGCTGCACCTCGACAAGTGAACGGAAAAGTCACCATTCCGAACAGACGAAGAAAAACTTGGTAACCCGGCTAAATCGGATTGAAGGGCAAATTCGCGGTGTTAAAGGGTTAATTGAAAAGGACACATATTGTGATGATGTCCTCACTCAGATTGCAGCAATCCAGTCAGCGTTAAACGGTGTATCCAAAATCCTTCTCGAAGGTCACTTGAAAAATTGTGTCGTCGAACGTATCCAAGAGGGTGATATGGATGTACTTGATGAATTTTTAACGACGATTCAACGGGTGATGAAAAAGTAGTTCGCAGCTTTAATGGTAACAAATCATTATATTCTTTTATTAGAAAAAAAGGAGATGTATATTCATGGAACACGTGACATTAACTGTTCATGGCATGTCTTGTGGGCATTGTGTAAAAGCGGTAGAAGGCAGTGTCGGCGCATTAAATGGTGTTGACCGCGTTGTTGTAAATTTAGAAGAAGGGAAAGTGGATGTTGACTACAATCCTGAAGTTGTGACCCTTGATACGATTAAAGAAACCATTGATGATCAAGGATACGATGTCGTTTAAGATTTGCACAACCCGTGTTCTTTCGAGGGGCACGGGATCTTTTTGAAAACCATTTTCGTAAACTTTGTTGCGATTGATTTGAGAAAATAAATCGTTCATACAAGAGTAATTTTGTCAAAGAAAATTTTGTTACTATCAACCTGATGTTCATCCGGGAGTAAATTTGTTAAAAATATTTTTCAAAAACTTTGTTGCGATAGATCTGAGAAAATAAATCGTTTATACAAGAGAAAAGTTATCAGAGCTATTTTTAAAAATCTTGTTGCTATTGTTCTGAGGCTGGCTTGTCAAACTTGTGCCGTACCGGGGATTTGAAGTCTGAATTCCGATAAGACATCATTGGCGAGTCACCAATTACTTTATTTAAAACAAATGCCAATAATCTTTTAATAGGTAGTCTTTTCGAAAAAACATACCCCATATAGGTATGGAGGAGGTGCAAAACATATGACTACAACAAAAGAAACAAACCTGCAAATCCTTGGCATGACCTGTGCAGCATGTGCCAACCGGATTGAAAAGGGATTAAATAAAATCGAAGGGGTCGAGCAGGCAAATGTAAACCTGGCTCTGGAAACAGCCAGTATCAAGTTTGACCCAACAAAAACAAATCTCCAAGACTTCGAGAAAAAAATTAGAGATCTCGGCTATGATGTGGTCAGTGAAAAAGCTGAATTTACGATTACCGGGATGACCTGTGCGGCATGTGCCAACCGGATTGAAAAAGGCTTAAATAAAATGGATGGCGTCACAGCGGCTACTGTCAATCTGGCCCTAGAAACTGCCACCGTCGAATACAATCCGTCCGTCGTGTCACCAAAAGACATGATTGAAAAAGTGGAAAAGCTTGGCTACGGAGCCATTGAAAAACGTGACGAAGAGAAAGCAAACGTCGATTACCGGGAACAAGCAATCCAGAGACAAAAATGGAAATTCATTATATCCGCGATCCTCTCATTGCCGCTCCTATGGACGATGTTTGCCCATTTCTCGTTTACGTCTTGGATGTATGTACCGGATATTTTTATGAATCCATGGTTCCAACTTGCCCTTGCTACTCCGGTCCAATTTATTATTGGAAAACAATTTTATGTTGGCGCATATAAAGCGTTACGTAACGGCAGTGCCAATATGGATGTACTCGTGGCAATGGGTACCTCGGCCGCATATTTTTACAGTTTGTACTTGTTTCTTCGGTCTCTCGGTGCTCATCACCATATAGAAGGTTTATATTTTGAAACAAGTGCTGTCATAATTACCTTAATTTTGCTGGGAAAATATTTTGAAGCAAAAGCAAAGGGGCGATCATCCGAAGCAATCAAAAAATTAATGGGTCTCCAAGCAAAAACAGCTACGGTCATCCGGGATGGGGTGGAGACAATCATCCCACTGGAAGAAGTTGTTGTTGGTGATCACCTTCAAGTAAAACCGGGAGAAAAAATACCGGTAGATGGTATCATTATTAGCGGGGAGTCAGCTATTGATGAGTCGATGCTTACCGGAGAAAGTGTTCCGGTTGATAAAAAGGCTGGTGATACAGTAATCGGCGCAACCATTAACCGAAATGGCTCCCTACGTATTGAAGCAACCAAGGTTGGTAAAGATACGGCTCTTGCGCAAATTATTAAAGTGGTTGAACAAGCTCAAGGTTCGAAAGCGCCTATTCAACGGTTAGCTGATAAAATATCCGGTATTTTTGTTCCGATTGTTGTTGGGATTGCGCTGATTACATTTCTCGTTTGGTATTTTATCGTTGCCCCGGGTGAATTTGCTGTAGCATTAGAAAAACTAATTGCCGTACTCGTTATCGCCTGTCCATGTGCCCTCGGACTTGCGACACCGACATCGATTATGGCCGGATCCGGTCGCGCCGCTGAATACGGGATTTTATTTAAAGGTGGCGAACATTTGGAACGGACGCACAACATCACTACCGTTATTTTGGATAAAACCGGAACAATTACAAACGGAACACCTGTATTAACCGATGTGATTGTGGAAAATGGTTGGCAAAATGAGGAGTTTCTCCGGCTGGTCGGTACAGCGGAAAAAAATTCTGAACACCCTTTGGCCGAAGCAATTGTTAATGGCATCCAGGAAAAGGGAATAGCGCTTGGCAAAACCGAACAATTTGAAGCAATTCCGGGATTTGGAATCAAAGCAGTTGCTGATGGGAAGGAAATTCTTATTGGTACAAGGAAATTACTTGACCAATATCATATTGATTTTACCGTGGCCTCCAAAACAATGCAGCAATTGGAGGAAAATGGAAAAACAGCCATGCTTGCAGCAATCGATGGGAAACTTGCCGGTATCGTTGCTGTTAGTGATACAGTAAAAGACACCTCAAAAGCAGCAATCAAACGGTTGAAAGAAATGGCCATCGAGGTTATTATGATTACCGGCGACAATGAACGGACGGCCAAAACGATCGGTGAGCAAGTCGATGTCGATCGTGTCATTGCAGAAGTACTCCCTGAAGGTAAAGCGGAGGAAGTGAAAAAACTGCAACAACAAGGCAAAATTGTCGGCATGGTTGGTGATGGGATCAATGATGCTCCTGCTCTTGCCACTGCCGATATCGGTATGGCCATCGGGACAGGAACGGATGTTGCCATGGAAGCCGCCGATATTACCCTTATACGTGGCGACTTAAACAGTATTGCCGACGCTATTTTTATGAGTAAAAAAACAATTACAAACATCAAACAAAATCTTTTCTGGGCATTTGCCTATAATACAATTGGTATTCCGATTGCCGCGATGGGCTTTCTAGCACCATGGTTGGCCGGTGCAGCCATGGCCTTCAGTTCGGTATCGGTTGTGTTGAATGCATTACGATTGCAACGGGTGAAATTATAAAATTGCTGAGAATCATTTTCTTCCGTTTAATTTCCTGTAGTATTAAAATCGACACCATCCATTTCTGTGGGGGGTGTCTTTTTTTACGTTAAGTATGTATAAATTTCCGGCAAAGGAGCGAATTTGACTGAGTGTGAAATTTTTAGAATTTAGTATAAGCGCAACTATAAATTTCTTTTTACCAATAAATGCTTGCTTGAACAGCAGAAAACTTACTGATAAAATATGAAGAGATAGTTCACATAGTGAATAGTTCACCATATTAACTAATATAATAAAAAGGATTTGATGTTAATGGAAAACTTATCCATTCATGAAATTGTTGAACGTTATATACAACTTACACATGAAGTCTGGAAACGGGGTGAAGCTTTAATAAGAGATGAGATTGGGGAAGTTCTGACCAATGATCAGCATTATCTCTTGCGCTATATTTACCGGCAAAAAAGGTGTACACCAACAGAAATGGCCGCTGCCTTCTCTGTACAAAAAAGTGCCATTACTGCTATTATCAACCGGCTTGTCGAAAAAAACCTAATCAAACGTACACAAGATGTGGATGATCGCAGGGTCATTTACTTAACGCTTACGGATCAGGGGGAAATTTTGTTTGAAAAAACGGAAGCGAAAATATTTAAACTAGTTGAATCCATTATAACAAAGTTTGATCAGCAAGAAATTGAGAGCTTCTTAAAAATGTACGGAAAACTTGCGGAAATTTTAAAGGAAGCCCAATAGATTCTATGAAACTTTAATGGTCAAAGATAAATTTCTAAATAGGTTGGGAAACGAATCATTAATGGTGGAGGCAGACCCGACAAGTGTCGCGGACTACCACTACATTTTAAACGGAGAAAACGAATCTTATAATGGTGGAGGCAGACCCGACAAGTGTCGCGGACTACCACTACATTTCACACGAAAAAAATGAATCCTATAATAGTGAGGCGAGCCTTACAATAGGCAAGAACCATCACTAGATTTTACACGAAAGAAATGAATCCTATAATGATGGAGGATATATAAATGAAAGGAATTATTAAAGCAAAATGGCTGATTGTTGTAGCTTGGATTGTTGCTGCCGTCATATTGTTTTTCACCGCTCCAAACATGGCGGATCTTGTTCGAGAAAAAGGACAGCTCGATGTTCCGGACGGCTATTCCTCAAAAGAGGCACAGCAAATTTTAGATGAAATTAATAAACAAAAGGGTGCCGAAAATACAACATCGGTTGCTCTCGTTTTTCACAATAAAGATGGTCTGACGGAAAAAGATATAGAACAAGTGAAGAAAGCTGTCAAACAACTTGAAGACAAAAAAGAGCAACTGGGGATTACAAATATATTAACTCATTTTAATCAGGAAGAATTAAAAGATCAACTTGTATCAAAAGATGGTAAAGCGATTCTCGTTTCTTTGTCCGTCGAATTGAAGGATCGGACGGCACATGAATTAAGTGATGATTTGTACAACGCAATTGATAATATTAAATTGGAACACTATTATACCGGAAATCTATTTGTTAATGAAGATGTCATTCTCACCTCAGAAGCCGGGTTGAAAAAAACAGAGACGATTACTGTTGTATTCATTTTAATCGTCCTCATTGCGGTTTTCCGTTCGATTGTGACACCATTTATTCCGTTACTTACGGTAGGGATTAGCTATTTGGCTTCACAATCAATTGTTGCTTTTTTAGTGGAATTTTTGAACTTCCCGTTATCAAATTTTACCCAAATTTTTCTTGTGGCGGTCCTGTTCGGTATCGGAACCGACTATTCAATATTGCTGTTGAGTCGTTTTAAAGAAGAGTTATCCGCCCGGGAAAATTTAACGGATGCAATTGTAGAAACTTATCGCCATGCCGGAAAAACGGTTTTATTTAGTGGAATTGCAGTTTTAATCGGTTTTGCGGTTATCGGATTCTCGCAATTCAAGCTCTATCAATCCGCAGCAGCTGTAGCCGTTGGGATTGTCGTACTTTTAGCTGCTTTATTCACGATTGTTCCATTTTTTATGGCTGTTCTTGGGAAAAAACTGTTCTGGCCGTTGAAAGGAAGCTTGGAACATAAACCAAGCCGGCTTTGGACATTTGCCGGACGGATTTCTTTTGCCAGACCGCTTGTATCTTTATTAATCGTTGCCGTTATTACGATTCCTTTTATTGTTACGTACAATGGCGGTTTATCCTACAACTCAATGGATGAAATCGGTGAAGGTTATTCATCGGTAAAGGGATTCGATATTATTAAAGATCGTTTTGGCCCGGGTCAGGCTATGCCGACGACAGTTGTTATTAAAAATGATGAAGAAATGGATCAAACCGAATATATGTCCATCATAGAAAATATTAGCGGTGAGTTGGAAAAGGTAGATGGTGTCGACACCGTGCGTTCCCTTACCCGTCCGACCGGCGAAAAATTGGATGATCTATCTGTGGCCAGCCAAGCTGAGGTATTAAAAGATGGAATTAATGAAGGGAATGATGGAATTAAACAGATTCGTGACGGGTTGGATGAAGCAAATTCCAAACTCGCCGCATCATCACCACAAATTACCGAAGCAAAAGACGGGATTAGTGCCTTAGTTTCCGGTACGAAAGAATTACAGACAGGTATAGGTCAATTGCAAACGGGTCTTCAGCAAATTGAAGCCGGCATTCGCCAAGGTTCAATCGGTGCCGGAGAGACAAAAGCGGGACTTGAAGAGATTAAGAAAAATGCTGAGCAAATGTTGGCCGGATATAAACAACTTGCCCAAGGTTACAGTGAAGTCCAAACCAATTTATCTACGATACAAACAAACTATAAAAATATTGAAAATGGTTTAGTAGAGCTTAATAGCAAACTTTCAAACCTCCAACAAGCGTTTGATTTTCTTGAATACTATTTGAACAGCCGACCGGAAAGTGATCAGTTGAAAAAGAATGCAGTCGAAAGTTTTAAAGGGATAAAAGTGTATTATACTGCTTTACAACAAAATCTCCCTGCGATGGCAAACGGGATTACCGAATTGAATAAAGGTCTCGGTGCTATTACAGAAGGTTTGAAAACAGCGAATACGAATTTTGCTAAACTTAATAACGGGCAAGAGCAACTAATCAATGGATTGCAAAGCGTGATTGACGGAATTGACGCTTTAGAAAAAGGACTTGATTCAGCCGCTGATGGTCAAGGCACTATTATCAAAAAGTTACCGGCTGTAAGTTCTGGCCTCGGTGAAGTAAATTCGGGTCAACAACAATTGTTGGATGGATTTTCCCAACTTGGCGGTCAGTTCGGTCAATTGACTGACGGTCTCGGTCAAAGTGTTAATGGACTTACGCAAATTCATGACGGATTTACAGAAGCGGAAGGATTTTTATCAGAGTTAGCCAAAAGTAAAGAAGACACAGGTATATTTATTCCGGACGAAATTTTAGAAGATAAACAATTCGCCCAAGTACTGGATACGTATTTATCACCTGATAGAAAAATTGCCAAGATAGATGTTATTTTCAGTGAAAACCCGTATTCAACAGAAGCAATCAATCAAGTAGGAGAACTGGAAGCTGCAGTCGAACGTGCTGTGAAAGATACAAAGTTAGAAAATGCGAAAGTAAAAGTCACCGGTGTAACGAGCATGAATCATGATCTGGGAACCATGTCAGATCAAGACTTTTCCAGAACGGTTGTATTTATGTTGGTCGGTATTTTCATCGTACTAGTTATCCTATTCAGATCATTAATTATGCCGATCTATATTGTAGCGTCCTTACTGCTTACTTATTTTACAACGATGGGTATAACCGAAGCGATTTTTGTTAATTTGCTCGGTTATGAAGGATTAACTTGGGCCGTCCCATTCTTCTCATTTGTTATTTTAATGGCTCTTGGCGTCGACTACAGCATTTTCTTAATGGGCCGATTCAATGAATATCGCGGTGAACCGGTTGATAAAGCAATGATCCTTGCCATGGGCTCAATGGGCTCAGTCATCATTTCGGCAGTCATCATCTTGGGCGGTACATTTGCAGCGATGCTTCCAAGTGGTGTCTTATCATTGTTACAAATCGCCACAGTCGTCATTTCCGGTCTCGTCCTATACTCAGTGGTCATGCTGCCGCTATTTATTCCGGTCGTCGTCAAAATCTTCGGCAAAGCCAACTGGTGGCCGTTTGTGGGTAAGAAAGATTAGTACTTGGAAAAGAGCTTTAGATCAACCTAGAAGGAAAGTATATATAGTCATCTCCTTAAGTTTAAATATAACCAATTAAAACCACCTCAGAAAGGTAATTGAGCTGGTTTTTTAATAAATGGTGAAAAATCAATGCAGATTCGTTAATATATATTTAAGGAGAAAATAAGTTAATTTGGTTATAGTCCATGGAGGGAAAAGAAAAATGAAAGTGCGAATAGTAAGTGAACATGATTTCATTAGGGGATTCGCACAAAAAATTACTATTAAATTATCCAGTATTTCCCATTAATGTTAATATTTTTTGTTTTGTTCTTTAGTTACTTAAAGGAAATAGTGTATTTCTGTAATTATTTAATAAAAAAATTACAGAAATCGCTGTCGCACTCTTCACGGGGTGCGTGGATTGAAATACCAGACTTACTGATATAAAAAATCTGATTTATATGTCGCACTCTTCATGGGTGTGTGGATTGAAATCGTGACGGTCTACCTAAAGACGAAATGGAAATGACTGTCGAACCCTACATAAATTTCACACCAAAGGAACTATAAAATAACACAGGAGATGACAATGATTGTAGCGAAGATAGTAATATAATAAAATATGACTTTTCTGGTGGTGTGGATTGTGAAAAAAATTTTGACATCAAAGAAGGCTGTGTTTGGAGGCTTGTTGTTCTTGCTTATTGGTACATGGGTATTCAGCGAAATGAGCAATCGTTTTTCCATGAAGGGGCAAGAGCCAACTGATGAAGGCTATATTGTTTTTCACAATGGTACGAAATATTTCGTTAAAGGAGAAAATATTACAGCTTCTGACTTGGAAAATTTTTCTGATGAAGATGTTACGATGTTTTCAAAAAAGTTTGAGGAAATAGCGATATTACTGGATGATGGAATGAAACTTTTAGGGACAGGAATTAAAAGTGGTGATCAGGTCGCTATTTGGTATGAAGAAGTCCTTGAATCGTACCCGGCACAAATTAAATTAATGCAAATAAGGAAAATTGATAAAAACAAATAAATTTACACTTCTTTACTAATTGTAATTGTTTGTTTTATGAAAATTCGTTATAATATAATCGTATTTTGAAAGGAGGTAATATTTTGAAAAAAGTGTTTTTCTAACAATCTTTTTGTTTACCTTTTTATTCGTTCCAATCAGTGCTTTGGCGGACAATACACTAGGAGACTTTCATTTTAATGCAAAATAATCTTCACATCCCTTGGATAGAGTTAATTCAAAGGGAGAGGTAATAAAATATGAGGATTACAGCAATAAGAACTTAACGTTTATCAATGAAACAAAAAGTTTTCAAGGCTCAGGAGAGCTTAATCCTATTTTTGTTGGTGATTTGCTAAATAAAGGCTTTTTAGAGACTACACAACCTTTAGTAAAAGATGTGACCACAAATGAAGTCGCACCATTTGTTATCATCGGTCCAGATGGAAGAACTAGAGTAGAAAATACAATAGTATTCCCATATAGTGCCATTACTTATATTTCCTTGGAGTGGGCAGATGGTAGCCGCGGATCTTGTACAGGGACATTAATTGGTATCGATAGAGTTTTAACAAATGGGCATTGTGTTGTGAATCCTACTACGCAAAGAGGGATAGTGAGTGCCACAGTTTATCCGGGTGTAAGTGGTAGTACCGCTTTATTTGGAGCATATAATGCGATCGATTATTATGTTACTTCCCATTGGATCAATACTGGAGCAATATCTCAAGATTATGCAGTTCTTGTACTAAGTCCATCGAATGGCCGCCATGCAGGAGAACGTGCTGGATATGCAGGAATTAGGCAGGTAACGAATATTCTTAATCAGAACATCGGGATCTATGGTTATCCAGGTGATTTGATCAGAAGAGATGGAGCCATAAATCAATATGGGATGAGTGGAAATGTTGCAAGTGAGGATAGTCAAGTAGCTTATTATACAATTGATACAGCACCAGGACAGTTGGGCTCTGCTATGGTTAAATACAAGCAATCAAGTCATTGGTGTACATAGCAGCGGTTTTTCTGATCGAAATGGTAATCCGGTGAGAAATGGCGGTCCAAAGATGAGCAGCTTTATGTTTGAGTTCGTTTCAAATGCGTTGAATTAATAATGGATAAAATACTGCACCTTTAAATGTTAGGGAGCACCAACATTTGGAGGTGCAGTTTTGCGTTCGCAAAATACTCAATAAAATGAGTGGGAGTCTGAGAAATGAACTGTTCATAAGTAATCAGTTATTTTGTGCAAAACCAAACTTTTACACGAAATGTGCCGAAAATCTTTTTTATCAACAAATCGGTATAACAAAGTTAATTTTTTGTTTAAGATATAGGATACAGATACTGAGGCAAGAATCCCGAGATAAAAACGAACTTTAAACAATTTTTCTTAGCGGAAACGAAAGATTAGGTGTTTTATGTCAAGGCTTGTAATATCTACTAAGGATGTATCATTCCCAAAAGTCCATTAGTCCTTTATACTAATTGGAGTAAAAGATTTAATGGAGAGGAATTAATTATGACCGTTACGAATGAAGAAATGATTGTTGAGATAAAAAGTTTGGACGATAAAGGCGCGGGACGAGCTAGTGTTTGGCGTGAGAATGAGCACGGAAATCAGAAAAAGTTAAGGCTAACGATTCCGCAAGTACTCCCTGGAGAAAAAGTTCGTGTTATTGTTGACAAGCCAGAACGTCGAAGAAGAAGGGCGATTGCTGAAGAGCAAGATAGATAAGCTCAACAACAAGAAGAAGGAACTAAACCTCGAGCTCAACTACGTCGAGGACGTAGAAGAGTTATTGAAGTATATAAAGATGGCCAACTAGTAAATACAATCGATGGATTACTAGAGACTTTCAAATGGACAACAGAGAACAAAATTTGTAACGTTGGCTGGGTGAAGCATTCACTCAAAACTGGTAAAGAAACTGTTGCTGGTCGAAAATTCGAAGAAGGTGACAGAAATGTATATCTATAAACACGATATTATGTAAGAAATTTGTTTATCCATACATAATGTTGTCATTAATCCATATACAATTATGTCAATGTACAACCGAATACAAGAATCAGCAATCTGTTTTAGCGTATAAACTTTGATAAATCGTATAAAAAAATGATAATTGTATTCAAAAATAATTGAGCTAATAATATATATAAATATTAGCGCATGTGCTCTTATTTGTCTAGATAAAAAATAGAAAAAGATATGGATGGAATGCTGGCAGATATTTTAGATAAATCAATGGCTTTATCCTATGAACCAACAATGGAGGAATTTGAACTTTGGCGAACAAAGTTTTTTGCATATTTTCATGAAGCTTATCGCAGAGTAATGAGAAAAGAGTATTATTATGCTTTGAAATGTATTGACAACTTACGTTTATCAATGGCAACAGCTTGGTATATGGAAGCAGGAATTCAACCAAATACGTTTGGCGATTGGGCAAAATACGAAGGTGAAAGAAGCAAACTACAAGCTTGGCAACTATCCCTCCTTGAAAGTTGGGAATGTGGCAGAAATCCCCTTGAAATGATGAATGTGATGAAAAGTATCGTTCCAGAATTTAAAAGAGTCCATAAAAATCTTTGTAATAAGCTCGGAATCGAAGAAAATCTTGAATGGATAAATGGAATTATTGATATGGCTATTTAAACAAAACACCCGCAAAATGCGCGGGTGTTTTGTTTACAACCATTTTTTAACTATACCGAAAATTAGCATTTTCATCATTTGTTGGTGACGCAATGCGGCATGGAAATCTATCCTGAAAGTGAATATTTTCAACCTTGCTGATGGTGTCGCAATTATGCGGTACGGTTGTCTTCCATGGAAGAATGCATAATCTGTGGTGCTGTGAAATGCGACATGGGTGGCTAATGGGGAAGGATAGTTGAAAAAGGATTTGATTTTAATTTGTAGAAATTATCGGTGTGGAAAATAGTTCTTTTTAGAAAGGAAGTAATAAGATGCGACCAATCATTGCTCTAGGCAGTGGAGGTTTCTCAATGGAACCGGATAACCCGTTATTAGATCTTTACATATTGAAACAAGCAAAGAAAACTACTCCAAAGATTTGTTTTATCCCCACTGCTAGCGGAGATTCAGATCATTATATATCAAGGTATTATAACTTCTTTCATAAACAAAATTGCAAACTTTCTCATTTATCTTTATTTAAACCGCCAACAAGAGATTTAGAGGGGTTTATACTGGAGAAGGATATTATATATGTTGGTGGGGGAAATACAAGAAACTTATTAGTTTTATGGAAAGAGTGGGGGTTAGATAATATTTTGAGAAAAGCTTGGAACCAAGGGATTGTTTTAGATGGCATTAGTGCTGGTTCTATATGTTGGTTCGAGGAAGGCGTCACAGATTCATTTGGAGAGGGATTAGAATCGATTAGATACCTAGGTTTTCTACTCAAGTTCAACCTAAATAAGATAAATTTACCGTAAAACCTTGATATATCAACATTCTCTACTAAACTAGTAGTATAGACTATTTTTTTGTAGGTGCAAAAAAGGGTTGATTTTACAATTTATATTATGTATAATAGTAGTCAAGACTAACGCTTTGGGGAGATTATGATGTTCGTGAAAATTACCCCTCGAAAAAAGGGGGATAAAACTTATTATTATGCTGAATTAGTGGAGTCTTATCGGGAAAATGGGAAAACAAAACACAAGCGTCTCTTATACTTCGGTAGTGTAGATAAACAAACAGCGGAAAGACTTAAAATTGCTTTTTCAAAGGATTTTGATTCCTTTACAAATATTGATAAGGTTGATTTTAACCAGTCTGTTCCTTACGGCCACTTTTATTTGTTAGAGGCCATAAATAAGCAAATTAAATTGTTTGATTCGCTTGAAGCTTCCTTTGAATCATCAGATCCACATATTACCGTTTCAACAGCGATTGAATACATAAAAGCACTTGTTTTTCAAAGGGTCTGGCAACCAAATAGTAAATTAGCTTTAAAAGAAGAGTATCCTTATACTGCCTTACCCCATTTTTTAAAGATAAAGAGCCTAGATCTTCAAACGTTGTACCGGAGTTTAGAAGTGCTAGAAGAGAACTTTAGTAAAGCAGAGGAACATTTGTACCATAGCGCTGTTAAACACTATCAACAAAATAACAAAGAGCTATTCTATGACATAACCAGTAGCTATTTTGAAGGTCATAAATGCATTATCGCAAAGTATGGCTATTCACGTGATCATCGAAAAGATCGTGGACAAATTGTCATTGGTCTGGTTACGACTGCAGATGGATTTCCAATTAAATGCAATATTTATTCTGGAAACACAGCGGATAAATCAACAGTGACTGAAGTAATATCTGACCTTAAGCAACGTTATCCCATTGAGGAAATTGTTTTCGTTGGCGACAGAGGAATGTTAACTGAAAATAATATTGAAACCATTAAGGAACTGAAACAAAAATATGTGGTGGCCATTTCCAAAGCGTGGACCAAAAAATATTTGAAAGATGAATCTATAGACGAGAACAAAATGAGGAAAGTAAAGGAAAATCTTTATGCAAAGTTTCTTTCTGAGGAAGATGGTCAGCGGTTTTTACTATGTTTGAATAAACAAAAAAGAGAAGATGATCGGAACTACCGCCTTCAGTGCATTAAATCCATTGAGAAAGAATTAGATCAATTAAATGAAAGCCTGGGGAAAAATAAACATATAAAAACGCGAGATGAGGCGATGAAGCGAGCTGGAGCTATCTCGAAAAGAAATCCAGCTGGAAAATACTTTATTATTGAAACAGTAGATAACAGGAAGGCTCCACTAGGATTTAGTCTAAAGTACTCGTTGAAAACAGAAAAGGTGGCATCAGACGAGAAGTTAGATGGGACATTTGTGATTCAGACGAATGAAGATCAATATAACGATGAAAAGCTGATTAAAGTTTATAAAAATCTCAATAAGGTAGAAACAGCATTTCGTGTAATTAAACAAGATTTAGATATAAGACCCATGTTTCATTGGAAAGAAGAACGAGTCAAAGGGCATGTTTATGTTTGTGTATTAGCTCTTTTTATATTACAGGCCATTGATTATATCGCAAGTCAATCATCCCTAAATCAATCAGCACGAACAATCATTCAAAAACTTGCCAGAATTCACTTGTTAGAGATAAAATTACCAAATGGTAAAATCAAGTATTCAATAACATCAATAGATAATGAACAAAAGGAAATATTAAAAGCATATAAAATAAATAAACTAGAAATCCCCGATGTAGTGTAGAACAATTTAACAAAAATCCCTATACATCGGGGGTTTTACTATCGCTAAGGTTGAACTTGAGTTTCTAAAGGGGAGTAATTGTCCGCATTATGATGGAGAGTCAGATAGAAGACCTTCGTATCATAAACTAATTTATTCTGGAGACATACAAGCTGGTATTGCAGCGGATGACGGAGTTGCCATCCATTATATTTAACAAAACATAAGTCATATAGTTAGTTCTAGACCAAAGGCAAAGGCTTATAAAGTTTATTTGGATAACAAGGTTATGAAGGTGATAGAGGAAGAGCTTCAGACGAATTTTTTAGGTTCCTATTAAGCCTCTATGGAAGAATGAATTAACCCCAACATCTGTGGTGAAGCTCGCTTCATGCTTGGCTAACGGACTGATGGAATAAACTTCATTAGAAACTTTAAGTTTTTCTGAGGACAAATTAATATCTAGGGAGTGATAATCTTGAAATTATACGGTGAATTTACAAAGAAAGATTGGCTAAAAGCATTTAATATAGAAGAAAAGGATGTTCCAAAGTCATTTATTATTCATGGTGCTTGGGAACATGAAAAAAACCTAACGATATGGAAAGATAAGATTGTTAAGGATATATGGACACCTCATTGGAATTCAATTATAGGGAAATTAAATAATCAAAGAATCGGATTTGCTAATGTATTTGGAGGTCCAAGTGCTGCAGTAATATGTCATCAATTTGCATCTCTTGGAACCGATATTTTCATTCAGACGGGATACTTTGGTGGTCTATCTCATGATGTACAGTTTGGTGATATTTTAATTGTAACCGCTGCTGAAATGGCAGATGGTGTTTCACATTGGTATCTACCAGACCAACAAACAGTACAATCTGATAGAGAACTTATAGAGACAGCAATTAACTTTTGTGAAGACAGGGGATATAGTTATGTAACAGGAACCGTCTTTACAACGGGTGCAATCATGGTAGAAACAAGTGAAATGGTTCAAAAATGGGCTAAAAGTGGTCATATAGGGGTTGATATGGAAACAGCTACAACTCTAGCTGTTGCGAGGAAGTTTAATAAAAAAGCAATTGGACTACTCAATCTTTCTGACCATATTATAAAAAGAGATACATTCTATTCGCCTAATAAAAGACGAGATGAGATAAAGGAAAAAACTGATGAAAAGATAAGAGAACTCGCATTATATCTATCAAGATTATAAAATCTTTTATTCCACTAACAAAGACGATACTTCAATAACTCTAAACTAATAGATTGTTTAACTATCAATCGTGTTTTAATTGATAGTTGTAATTGACAAGTCAAAAAGTAGGGCAATTACCCTGCTTTTTTAATTTCGCTTAGTGTCGATTAATTGGTCAAAAATAGCGAGCGCATTTTTTCCGTAGAATGGTGAGTTTTCAACCCAGGCAAGAAATTC
>ERZ1673815.54-NODE-54-length-20819-cov-30.534579_pt1 | contig 20819 bp, 13 predicted proteins | sample MGYA00580147_ERZ1673815 | MGnify/ENA primary metagenome ERZ1673815 (study PRJEB41219, sample SAMN04549617) | soil metagenome | isolation source: soil | place: USA: Puerto Rico, Laguna Bouqueron NWR | collected 2009-06-01 ...
TAAGTCGTATTTTCACAATACTACCAGAAATTGATAAATTTACTCTTCATAGCTGCTCGCTCTAGTAATATGTTGACAATTTAATAAATGATAAATACAATATAAGAAGTAATTTATCATTATTTTTTTATATATGGCAAATTAGTAATAATTTGTATTTAAATGGGGGGATGAGTCGATAGAATGTTCAGAAAAAAAGTAATTGTATTATTGCTATCAGTTCTACTTCTTTTGTTAATACCTTGTAAACAATCTTATGCTGCTAATAATAGCCTATATCGGTTAGAAATTGGTGAGTTTCTTGGTGAAGCCAGTGTAAATAATGCACTTCAGCAATTGCAAGGTTACACTGGTTGGAATGCTGATATCAAACTATCTCGTCAGGCTGACTATTACCAAGTATACTCCGGAGGTTTTTATGGAGAGGAAAACGTTAAAAACGTTTTAAATCAGTTTAAATCAACTACAGGACTTGATGCAAAATACATTCCGTTTGGAACTGGAACTCCATATAAAGTTGTTTTTTCCGGAAGTTATTATGGTGAAGATGCTGCAAAAAAAGTAGCAGAGGAGTTAACTGCTACTACCGGTATTCAAGCAAAATACCAACAAAATAATGTAGGTAAAAATAGAAGTAAGGTATTTTCTGGTGCCTATTATGGTGAAGATAATGTAAAACAAGTTCTTCAAGAATTTCAAAATGTAACAGGTATATCAGCTACATATGAACCGACTGGAGAGTATAAAGATTTAGTAAGAGTAGAATCTGGAGGATTTTTTGGGGAAGAAAATGTAAAAACTGTAGTACAAAGTTTTCAACAAGATACCGGGTTAACAGCATATTATAAACCAATTCAATACAACGAAGAATACAATGTGAAAACCGGTGGGTTTTACGGTGAAGAGAACGTTAAAACCGTAGTTAATTACATTAACAATAATTTAGGTTTAAATGCAGACTATATAGCTACCAATTCAAAAGATATATATACGATTGATATCTTAAAAGTATCTGGTGATTCTCTAACTAAAATTGAAAACTATCTAAAACAAAATAACTGGTGGTATTATAAAGAAAATACGGGTGTTAGATTCGCTACTCATTTCAGTATTTACACTGATGAATTATATGACCCAGATACAATTCAAAAGGCTTTACAATTCTTCCAAAAAAATAACTGGTGGTCTACTACAGTTAAAACAGGCAATAAAAAGCAAGTATATTTTAATATATTTTCAGATTCATTGATAGATTCTGCAAAGTTATATCAAGCACTGCAATTTTTTCAAAACAAAAAATTGTGGGCAACTATTGTAACAACAAATGAAGTCGTTTACCCTTATTACGATATAGTAACTGATCCTTTATTAGATCAACAAACAATAAATAAAGTAGAGTCCTTCTTTAAAGATAGGGATTTCTGGTATACAGTTCGAAACACTGAACAGATAGCGTATACTGAATTTCAAATTGTTACCGGAAATCTTTTAGGAGAAGACATTCAGAAAGCACTGCAATTCTTTGATAACAACAACTGGTGGGCAAGTTCAAGGGTTTCAGGCACTGCAAACTATTATAAAATTGTTACAGGTGAAATGTGGTATGATATAGCAGTTGCAGGTCAACAACTAGTCAGTAATAAATTCGATTGGTGGTCTACTGTTGTACCCATATCTAGTAAAATTTTCACAAATTATAATTACACATTTGAAAGATTAGTAGAAATTCAATCAAAAAGAACACCGAAGGCAGACGGTACTGGGATTTTTACTGCAAGTAATGCTCTTTTAAGTTACTATATGAATCCAAATAACTTCGTTGAGGGTACAGCTGAATATTATCAATTTATGGATTTAACAACTCCGATTGATTTAGATACTCAGCAAATTGCTATGCTTAATGGATATCTGAGAGGAATGGGGAGACTTGAGGGGCAAGCTGGTACATTTTACGCTGCTGGAAAGGCTACAGGCATTAATCCAATTTATTTAATTGCACATGCCATTCATGAAACAGGGAAAGGATCTTCAAATTTATCAAAAGGGATCCAAGTCAATAATAAAATTGTATATAACTTCTTTGGGTATGCAGCCTATGATGAAAGTGCAAATGTAAGTGGTGCGCAATATGCATATGAACAGGGGTGGACAAGCCCGGAAGCAGCCATCATGGGTGGTGCAGCTAATATTGCTAAAAACTATATTTATAGATCAGCAGGTCCTCAAAATACGCTGTATAAAATGAGATGGAACCCAATTAACCCGGGTGTCCATCAATATGCGACTCATGTTGCTTGGGTTACTGCACAAACTAGATATATAAACGAGATGTACCAATTGCTTGGTTCTATTGCTTTATCATATGATATTCCTGTCTATATTAATCAACCTGGTCAATCCACAAAACCAACAGGTGAAGCGCAATTTGCTATTTTACCAACACCAATTGGTTTAGTTGGATATACAACCACAAGTGGACTTAACATTAGAAACTATCCAAACGGTGACATTATTGGTAAAGTCCCATATGTCAATACCACACTCAATGTTATAGGAAATAACGGTGGATGGTATAAGGTGAATTACAATGGGACTGTTGGATGGGTTTCAGGAGATTATGTGGACTTAAAGGACGCGTTTATCGTTAAAGCTAGTGAATTAAATGTAAGAAGTCAACCCACAACAACCTCTAATATTGTAACAACCTTGTATAAAGATTATATTGTTCAAGGTGTCGTTGATACCAATGGATACTATATAAAGAGTGGTACTTGGTATAAGATTATTTATAATGGTAAAGAAGCATGGGTTAGTGGTTACTACATTGAAGAACGATAAATTTTAAACAAACAGTAAATTATTTTAACTGTCTCAAAGGGAAGAATACTTTTACCTTTTGTGACAGTTTTTTTAATAAATCAAAATACAGTTTGGGTCAAACAAACTTTATTCCAAATATTGACCTAATTATACCTGTTTGCTATGATGACAACATATAAAGTAATAGTTTAAATCAGTTATTATTTCTTCCATAGTCCCTCATGTAGCATCAGGCTTACACCATAGAGGATGAAAATAATTTTTTATGTTAGAAAAATTAAGTTGAAGAGAGGTCATTCTTAATGAAAATATTAATTACTACGATATTTGATTACCCTCACGAAGGTGGATTATCTACGCATGTTTCAACTTTAAAAAAAGGTCTCGAAGAGCGAGGGCATCAAGTTGATGTATTATCATTTTCTAATATCAACCCTTTATTAAGAAAAGTTTATGCTCAGGCACCAGGATTTATAATAAATAAGGTAAGAAAAGGAAAAGGTCAATTAATAAATGACAGACAAAGACAAAAATTATTATCTTCCCATCTAGATAGTATTAAAAATAACTATGATGTCATTAATTCTCAGGATGTTTTTGCGGCAAATGCTTCAATTGAAATGGGTATTCCCACAGTTGCAACGGTACATGGTTATTATTCCTTTGAGGCAATTAGCCGTGGCGCACTTATAGAGAATAGTAAGGAAGATCTGGTAGTCCAAAAAATTGAGGAAAAAGCTTACCAAAGGGCTGCAAAGGTAGTTGCGGTAGATAAACGGATTAGTGAGTACATTAAGAAAAAATCAAATGTAACTGCTTCAATTATAAGGAATTTTATTGATGTTGATGCATTTCAACCGGATAAAATAAATACAAAATCTATTAGAGAAAAATATGGAATCCCCGAAAATGTGAATATACTTTTTGTCCCTAGAAGATTGACAGAGAAAAATGGAGTTAAATATCCTTCACTCGCATTACCTAAAGTACTAGAAAAACATCCGAATACTTTACTTATGTACGCCGGAACTGGGGAACAATTTGAAAAAATTCAAGAGATTATCAAACAAAATAACCTATCGAACAATGTAAAAATGCTTGGGTCAGTTCCTCATGAGGAAATGATGGGGCTATATGCGTTGTCGGACATTGTATTAGTACCAAGTGTTTATTCGCATGGTGTTGAGGAGGCAACATCAATTTCGGCATTGGAAGCGATGGGATCTGGGTCTCCTGTGATAGCAGGGGCTGTTGGTGGTCTTAAAGAAATATTTGAAAATGATGTGGATGGAATACTCGTAAAAGAAAAAGATGTAGATGATCTTTCTAATGCAATTATTCGTATTCTTGATGATCCTGAGTTTGGTAAAAAGCTGGCAATTAATGCTAGAGCTAAAGTGGAAAGGGAATACTCACATCTTTCTGCAGCAGAGAAATTTGAACAAATTTATACAGAAGCAATCAAGAAAAATGCAATTAAATAAATTTGTTAAAAATAATGGAACAAGAATTCCTTCGTTAAAGTGGTATTTTATTTAAAGGTTGACCCATATGATTTACGCATAAAAGGATGGAAAAAATGAGAAAAATATCTGTTTTGATGCCGACTTATAATGACGGTCAATATATTTCAAAAAGTTTACATAGCATTTTTGAACAAAACTATAATAATTGGGAACTTATCATTGTGAATGATGGTTCGACTGATGAAACAGAACGGCTTATAAAGTCTTTCGATGATAATCGGATTAAATATATTTACCAAGAAAACAGTGGGCAACTTAATGCTCTATTAACAGGCTCTAAATATATCGAGGGCGATATTGTCTTATTATTTCACTCAGATGATGAACTAGCACATAATCGTGTTTTTTCCAACATTATACATTCTTTTGACAGTCATAAGGAAATGGATGGGTTATATGCCGATTATTTAATTATTGACAAAAATGGGAACCAAACGGGCATATTAAAGGTCCCTGATCAGATTCACCAAACAGAAATAATTAAAAAGGTCTTTTACCACAAGGGAGATAATACCGTAGGCGACACGTTTATAGTAAAAAGAGATGTTTTTAATAACTATGTTCTTCCAAATTATATTTATGATAATACGATTTACTATATTAATTATAAGGAATTTAAAACACTTAACTTAATGAAGATTGAACCATGGTACAAGTATAGAGTATTTGATGAAAATTATATCCATAGTGAAGTTGGTAAATTTGAGGTATCTAATGGCTGTTTTAGGACGATTTATAAATTGTTGTCTAATAATTACAGCTCTGGCCCATTATTGCCTTTTTCCAATCTTTTTGTTCTGAAGGTATTTCGAAAATTAAAGTTATACCGTCTTTTTACTATCAAAAAAGGTACTTCTATACATGTAGACCTTGCACGAAAAGTATACTCATTGTGGAGAAATGAACTTATTAGCAAACAATTTCCTGATCTTTCAATAAAACAAATTGATAAAATTCTTCATTCCATTAATCGTATTGGCAAGCATTCAAAACCACTATATATTGATAAAAAGGAAATTGAATCAATTCCATATTTATTTCATGGGAAAGATGTCAGACGCTTTTATCAAGCATATCAAGCAGGAGAAATGGGAAATTTGTACCAACTTATACTTGATTCCGAATATGATCATATAATTGTTGAATCGGAAGAAGATAAAGAGATTGTTCAAGCAATATTAAAGTTCTATTCACTTTTCTATGATGTAATAGTGGAAAGGAGATCAGATGTTTAAGTTTTTAGAAAGAAAAAGTAGCTTCCTCCAAGCGATTAGAGTGATTTTTTTCTTTGATATATTTGTTAGAATCATTCAATTCATAAGGGAGTTAATTTTTTCGACATTTTATGGTTTTTCCAGAGTTACAGACGCATTTAACTATACGGTTAATATATTAGGAACACCAATTAATCTCATTGCAGATGCTCTACTGGTAGGTATAATACCAGCTTTAAACAAGAAAAACACAATGCAGGAAAAAATTAATTATGTCTTTTCATTATTAATTACATTTTTTTGCATTATTTTTTCCTTATTTTTCCTATTTTTTATTTTTTATCAACATATAATGAAATTTTTCGCGCCAGGCTTTGATCCGGATACATTGGATCTTACATTTCAGTTTTCCCTTTTATATGCTGTAATCGGCCTATTAACAGTCTTTAACCGTATATTTGATAATTTTTTTAAGGCTGAAAAAGTGTTTGGTTTGTTTAATTTCAGTAATTTAATTTCAGCGATTCTAAGTATTATTGTCCTTCTTTTATTGTTTAAACTTACTCCCTTGGCAATCACTGTTGGTATGCTTATGGGTGCATTAGTAGGGTTTTGTCTCCTTTTTATTAGACTACCGTTAAAAAAAATGACATCCTTTGACAAGGATGCGGTTACTTTAATTAAACGTTCAATACCTTTATTGTTAAGTGGGGGATTAGGTGTAATTAACACGTTTGTTGATAAATCGTTTTCCACTGTATTTGAAGCGGGGATTTTGACAATACTTAGCTATGCGACAATGATTGTTACACTAACTGGTTCGATTTTAACAAATGCTATTGGTGGAGCATCTTATTCATTTATAGCATCAGAAATAGCAGAAAATAAAAAAGAAAGCGTTATAACAAGAGTAAAACAAATTAACTTTTTCTTTCTATCAATATTTAGTTTGATTTGTTTAGGATTTATCGTATTAGGGCATTTTTTCCTTAAGATAGTATTTTTAAGGGGTGCAATTACTGCTGAAGATATTAATATTTTATATAAATTAACTTTAATTTTTTTACCAAGTACAATTTTCTCGTCAATTGGCACCATTGTCTTACAGGTTTTCTATTCATATGATAATTTAAAAGTAACAACAATAGTAAATTCGCTTTGCGTTATACTTCAAATCGTATTTAATATTTTATTCATAGATACTTTAGGTTATTATACACTAGCTATATCTTTTGCACTTTCTTCTCTTTTGTCTACAACAGTAAATGGATACTTATTACATAGGATTTATGGGATTTCCGCTTTTAATTATCGTTTTTTCTTATTTTCTTTATTTATTTCTCTAGTCACACCTTCAGCAATACTAATAAATGATGTTTGGATATTATTATGGATGATTTTAATTGTAATCATTATTTATTTAGTTCTCTGTAAAGGTGAAATTAAAGAGTATAAACAAAAGATTGTATTGTTTATAAAGGAAAAATATAGAAACTAAAAAATTCACAGAAAGGGCTGTCCAAAAAGTCATTAATTTTGACCTTTTGGATGCTTTATTTCATTATTTCCAAAAAAAAGTGCACAAAAAAATCGCCTTTTCTAGTAAAATGTTAGTGACGAAACAAACACTACTGAAAGGGCGACTTTTTTATGAGCAATCAAATGACTACTACCACAAATGATACCATGCAAATGACATTTTTTCCAGAGTTACAAGAAATGAAAACGCCAAAAAGAAGTTTAGCTCCTACGTTTAAACCGTATAATAATCGACAAATCCAAGTTATTTATGATATTGAATTACTTATACCAGAAAATCACGTGGCCCGAGTCGTGGATGAAATGGTTGAATGTGTACCCGATGAACAACTCTTTTCTCATTATAAAGGCGGTGGCAGAGCTTCCTATCATCCAAAAATGATGCTGAAAATTATTCTTTACGGCTACACACAAAAGGTCTATTCTTGCCGCGGCATTGAAAAATTAACAAAAGAAAATATTCCAACCATGTGGTTAGCTGCCATGCAACAACCGGATTTCCGTACCATTAACGAATTCCGTGGTGTTCGGATGCAAGGTTTGATCGATGAATTATTTGAAACAATCACCTACAAACTGATTGAGGAAAATTACATAACATTAGAAAACTACTTTTTAGATGGGACGAAGATTGAAGCGGACGCGAATAAATATTCCTTTGTATGGAAAAAGGCTACTTCAAAGCTTGAGGCCGAATTAAACGAGAAAATTCAGGAAACCTTAAAACACATTCATGCGATCACCGAATTAGAGGCTCAGGAAAATCAATCCAGACACAGAGATTAGTGAACAAGATTTGGTGGAAATTGCCAATAAACTGGAAGGAAAAGTTGAACAACTTACCAGATTTCGCTTAAGGGGGACTCGACAAAGTTCATGTCGATTTTGGAATTGTGGCTTTATTCCACAACATACTGAAAGTAGCAAGCTAATTTCAGAGAAAAATAGAAAAGTACAAAAGCCAGAAGAGAAAAAAGAACAGTTTTTCTCTTCTGGCCTCATTTTAAGAACTTATCAGACAGCCCCCTCATTTTACTGACATTCTTGTTTGCGATGCTCTATATGCCAAGTCGTAGTTTATCATTTTAGTAAGAAGCTGCATCATTTACCTCGTCATATGCATGAAGTTTGCTATATCATATCATCAATAATGCACGAGACTTGTTTCAACAATGAAAGGCAGATTATAGTTGGCCAGTTTAGTGAAAGCATAAAGGTCAGTATTGCCAGATGCGTTGCCGTTATAAACGAGATGAGATCTCTTTTTTTTATTTTTTAAATTGTTGATGACCTCAAGAACCCCTTATTTTTCCGACCCTTTATTAAAGGAACTTACTTTCAATGAATAATCTTGTGAAAAAGTTTAATATATTTATTAACATTAAAACGACTATATATTATTATTATTATTATTATAGACTAGGAAAAAAGGAGTGTGGTCAAAAGGTTCTATTTACCAAATTAAAATATATAGGAAGGTGATTTTTGATTGAGATTTAGATTTTCTGTTTTTCTTATTTTCCTTTTCTTTTTAGGTATCCTTACATTATCTGACGAAAATGTTTCGGCTTCTACTTTAAGTGACCAAAAGGATATTAGATCCACTAGTACCGAATTTCAATCTGAAAATATGGCTAATTTATCCATCCAATTAAATCAAGACGCAGTGGTTTTAAATTCAAATATGGATGGAATTGGGACCATTTATAAAAACCAGATTATTCCTGTTACTAAAATTAATGATGAATTATACGAAATTCAAGGAAGATTTGATATTGGTACTCAATATGATGAAAAGTTATATCTAAAAGATCCTGTATTCACAGAAGCTCCATCAGTTACTGGGAGGAATGATGTATTAAAAGAAAATCTTATTGATGATTCCATAACATTTAATGAAGGTGTTACATTATCAAGTTTTTTTCAAAGTACTACCCCGGTACTTTCCATTGACTCGTGTATAACGTTTTCTTCCTATTATAAAGTCCAAAATCAAATAGTTATTCAATGGAATAACAGTTTTTACTACGTTAATCCAATTAATCATGAACTAGTGGAAGATACGCAAGATTCTACAAAGCAGGAAAAAGAAATAACTAGCGAAACCGAAGAAGATAACTCACTATCATTGTACTCACCTCAGGAGAGTTTGAACACTGTTCCTTCTGTTAGAAGTACCGGAACACAGAATGGTGTCAAGAAATTAATGGATATACAAAACTTTAACGCTTCTGATAACTATTTCGAGGTAACGGAAGTTTTTGTCACTGTGTACGATAATAGTGATGGTACTTTGAGACCGGTTGGATATTTGAATAAGGGACAGGTTTATCCAAGAATTGGCGATTTCGGTGATTGGCATCAAATTAAATTTGGTAAAAAATATGGGTATGTTTGGAAAGCTGCTACCAAGGTTGCAAATGCTTACCAAATTAAAAATGAGAATAAAGGTGTAAATAATTCCGGTAGGTCTTTTACAGCAAATACAAATCTAACGGTATATGATAACACAGGAGGCAGTCTTGTTCCCTTTGGTACAATTTTTAAAGGAGAAAAATATCCAATAATTGCAAATCTAGGTGATTGGATTCAAATTGATTTTTCTGGAAGAATAGGCTACATTTATGGTCCTGCGGTTACAGTAGGCTTTTCACCCAATGATAAATATTTTAAGGTTTTAGAGGATATTGTCACTATTTATGACAACAGTAGCGGTTCGTTAGTGCCTGTTGGTTACTTAACTAAGGGCCAAGTTTATCCTAGAGTTAGTGACTTCGGTGATTGGCATCAAATTAAATTTGGTAACAGATATGGGTACGTTTGGAAAGCTGCTACCACGGTTGATAATGGTAATAGCATTAAAAATGAAAATCGAGGATTATTAAATTCAGACCGTTCATTTACTGCCAATCAGAGCCTTACTGTATATGATAATACTGGTGGAGTACTCACTCCGTTTGGCGTCATTAATAAAGGTGAAAAATATGCTATTATCTCCTATCTGGGGGATTGGATTCAAATTGATTTTTCTGGAAGAATAGGCTACATTTATGGTCCTGCGGTTACAGTAGGCTTTTCACCCAATGATAAATATTTTAAGGTTTTAGAGGATATTGTCACTATTTATGACAACAGTAGCGGTTCGTTAGTGCCTGTTGGTTACTTAACTAAGGGCCAAGTTTATCCTAGAGTTAGTGACTTCGGTGATTGGCATCAAATTAAATTTGGTAACAGATATGGGTACGTTTGGAAAGCTGCTACCACGGTTGATAATGGTAATAGCATTAAAAATGAAAATCGAGGATTATTAAATTCAGACCGTTCATTTACTGCCAATCAGAGCCTTACTGTATATGATAATACTGGTGGAGTACTCACTCCGTTTGGCGTCATTAATAAAGGTGAAAAATATGCTATTATCTCCTATCTGGGGGATTGGATTCAAATTGATTTTTCTGGAAGAATAGGCTACATTTATGGTCCTGCGGTTACAGTAGGCTTTTCACCCAATGATAAATATTTTAAGGTTTTAGAGGATATTGTCACTATTTATGACAACAGTAGCGGTTCGTTAGTGCCTGTTGGTTACTTAACTAAGGGCCAAGTTTATCCTAGAGTTAGTGACTTCGGTGATTGGCACAAGATTCAACTTAGTAACAAATACGGGTACATTTGGAAAGCTGCTACAGCGGTTGTATCAAATCCTTATATTGCAAATGAGAATAGGTCATCTGTTAAATTTGGAAATATTCTTTTTAAAGCCTTACAAAATTTATCTGTTTATGACACATCTTCCGGTTCATTAATTTCTTTTGGTGAAATTAATATGAATCAAACATACCGAGCAATAAGCGAATATGGTTCTGATTGGTTGAAGATTGATTTTTCCGGAAGAATCGGGTATGTTTATAAGCCGGCGACAGAAGTTACATATATTTCCAAAACAATTTTTTTAGACCCAGGACACGGGGGGCATGATTCCGGTGCTGCTGATGGTGGATATCTTGAAAAAAATATTAATTTATCTGTTGCAAAAAAAGTAAAATCAATATTAACAGGTCGTGGTTACACAGTTATTATGTCACGCGAAGATGATACCTATTTAGACTTATATGAACGTGCTGGGAAGGCTAATCAATTAAATGCTGATATTTTTGTTAGTATCCACACAAACTCCGCTGGAAAAAGTTCATCACCAGTAAACGGAATTGAATCATATTACTATGAATATGATCCGGAGTATCCTTCCAAAATTAATGTAGATATGCATAATAATCCGGAAAGGGTTTCAAGAAGTATCACACTTACTAAAATAATCCAGGAAAAATTAATTTCCTATACAGGTGCTACTAATCGGGGAGTAGATGGTGCTTCTTTCGCTGTTATTCGTGAGTCAAAAATGCCTGCTACATTAATTGAACTTGGATTTATTACTAATAATAATGAACGTCAAAAATTAGTTTCAAATTCTTACCAAGATACTCTAGCACGTGCAATTGCTGATGGGATTGTTGAATATTTGAAACACTATTAAAAATTTATCTATGTGAAAGGGACTGCAATAATTACAGTCCCTTTTAATTAATTATTTTTATTATTTTCAGTTTCTGACAATGTTAATTTTGCTATATCTTCCCTGCCAGTTAATACACTATGCACTCTTTTTAATTCATCATCAGGAACGTTGTAATAATAAACACCCTTTATCGTATCATCTTTTCCTTGTAACATGTAACTCACTATATTTTTAGTTACATCTAAATAATTTGCTACTAGAAATTTCATATCTGTAAACGATATATTTGTTTTCATATTATCACCGAGTGCATCAATAATATCATTAAGTTTTGCCACCGTAGCCATACTTTGACCTTTTTTGATCATAGCATTAATCACTTTTCGCTGTCTTTCCGTTCGACCAAAGTCACCTTTTGGATCCAAGTGTCGCATTCGCACGTAACCAAGTGCTTTTTTACCATCTAATTCTATTTCACCAGTTTGCCAGTGATATCCTTTTTTATAATATCCTTCATCATACCATTCAATTTCGTTATTTACCGTCACTCCACCAAGGGCATCTACTAAATCAGCTAAACCTTGCATGTTTAGTTCAACAAAGTAATCTAGGTCAATTTCTAACATATTTTCTACTGTAGCAACAGTCATGTCTGCTCCACCGTATGCATATGCATGGTTAATTTTTGTTTTTACTCCTTTTCCTACAATTTCCGCAAGAGTATCTCTTGGAATACTAACAATAGCAGTTGTTTTATTTTTAGGATTTAGTGACAAGATCATAAGAGAATCAGATCGCCCAGTGTCTTCGTTCCGTTCATCAACACCTAGTAACAGTATGTTTAGTATATCTTTATTTTCCAATTTATTTTTTGTCTCAGATACATTAATTGATTTAACACTTTTTGCCATCTTGTCATTTACAGTTTCTTTTGCATGCCCATAAATATTATAAAAGTAGCCTGCTATACCTATAAGTAGTATTACTAGAACACTACCTATCACCCTTGTCCACTTGCGTTTTTTCTTTTTGCGTTTACTAGTACGAGTATTAATATCTTTAGACATTTATTCATCATCCTTATTTCGCAGTTGACAGTTGCTATAAAAATTCTTCTAATTCCGTTAACCATATTGTTTTCAATTAATTATCATTGTTTTATTAAAACCATTACAGACGGATAGGTTTCTAAAAACACTTTTATACAACTATTAATAATGTAACACAAATTGAAAGAGTCTGGTATTATTTTGTTGACAATTTATGATAAATTATATACTGATTAGCACCCAAAAAATGGCTGAATTTTTCTCTTTAAATACATCTCTTGCTCGCATGGATTCTACCATGATTGATAGTTCCTGTAAAAAAATGACAAGAATTGAACTGGTTTATACGGTTACCCGGAACATGGTACGTGAATTAAGCAAAATCAAGGATGTGGAGATCCCTGATTTTTTAAAAGCCTATTTAGAAAAAGGCCATAAAAATCAAACCATCTATAAAACGAGAACCGACGAAGAAAATTCTAAGTTAGCCTATTTACTCCAACAAGCCTATGACTGTTTTAAGTGGGTACAAGAAAATCGAGTTTCCTTAGATTCCGTTGCATTCCAACATCTGAAACGTCTTTTAGAAGAACAAAGCGTTGAGACAGAGGAAGGGGTTGTTATACCTGTTGATGGGAAGAAAATCTCTCCGCAAAGTCTCCAGAATCCTTCTGACCCCGATGCGCCATTTCGCTACAAAGCGGGCCACAATCATGTGGGCAGTGTTTTGAATTTAGTTGAAGTCCATGATCCTGAAAAGGAGCTGGGCTTAATTATGCATGCCGATTTAAAGGAGAACCGTCATAGTGACGCTGAATTTGGTGAAGAATTTGTAACGCATCACCCTCTTTCTGAAAAAATTCAAACACTAGCCGTAGATGGTGCCTATTTCAGACAAGAAACAATTGAAAAAGCAGAAGAAAAAGATATTGAAATGAACTTTTCTCAAATGACAGGACGGAATGTTTCTGATACCGATATAGGCGTAAACCAATTTGAAATTGATAAAGACACCCACAAGATTACAAGATGCCCAAAAGGGTATGAACCAACTTTTTCTGTTTATGATTCCGAAAAAAAGGTATATACGGCAAAGTTTTATAAACAGCACTGTAACCAATGCCCATTAAAGGAATTCTGCCAAGTTAAAGAACAAAAGAAAGCCTTCCATATCTCGTTTAGCGAATCGAAAAGGAAAACAGATGAAATCCGTTCAAAAATAGGATCAAAACGACACAAAGAGCTATCGAACTATCGCGCACACCGTCTGTTTTAAAACGGGTATATCAATTAGAGCATTTACCTGTCAGGGGACGAGTGCGCTCAAAAATCTGGGTATACGCATCAATTATTGCCCAAAACTTCAAAAGATGCGTAAAATGCCTAAGAAAGATGGCAGTAGTACCACAATAAGGGTGGTAGTACCCCCATTTTTCAGTAAAATTAATAAAAATTCTCTGATAATACAACTTTTATCTTCCATTTTTGTCAAATAGATTCATTTATAAAAATTGACTTTTTGGGTGCTAATCACAAAAATAAGTTATCCACATTTTTTAAAAAATAAGCAAATTTGGTTCTTTTTGACCTTTCATGTGGATAAATTCAGCTGGAAAATTCCGCCAATTGTGGATAAGTCGTATTTAAACAATACTACCAGAAATTGATAAATTTACTCTCCATACCTGAAAAATTATTTTTAGACTTTAAATAAGCGCCAAATTTAGGTTATAATTATGACTAGCAACCAAAAAGGTTACATGAAAACTTTTATATTAAATATAGATTTAAACAATATTTAGTCTTAGACAAAATATTGTAACCCTATGAACAAATTTTTTAATAAATGATTTTTTGGTTGTTAACCATAAAAAATTTATAAAATTATGTTAAAAGGGTTGATTGTCACCAAAAAATAAATTCTTGCGATAGTTCCATTTTTTCAAAAAAGAAAAAATAAATAACTGAAACCAAATTTTTTGATAGAACTTATATATTATCATTATGTTTTCCTTTATTTGAAACCTAATGACAGATTTAAATTTTCATGATAAGTTTTAGGAGTAGCTAATGAAGACTTTTATAAAATTTAATATAGTTGGTCTGATGAATACACTTATAACAATAATTAGTTACAATATATTAGTTTATTTTCATGTTTATTATGTTGTTGCGAATATTATTGGTTATTTACTCGGCGTTTTAAACAGCTATTTTTGGAATAAAAATTGGGTATTTGAGAATCGATCAAAAGGGAATGTTGTGTTTTTAAAATTTTTATTAGTCAATTTGTTAACCTTGGGAAGCAATACTTTGCTGCTATTTTATTTTGTCGAATCGATAAAATTATCACCTATTTTATCTCAAATTTTATCTACAGGAATAGGAATGTTGGTGAATTTTTCGCTGAATAAATATTGGACATTTAAAAATAAACAAAACACGACAGAATGATGTCTCTTTATACATCTACGTTAATCCGATAGTTTCGGTGAGTTTAGAAGAAAGGCAAAGAAAGGTATTCCTGTCCGGTTTATAAATTGGTATACACCAAGCAGAAAAACACAAATCTAAAATATAATTTTAAATACACTACAAGGATGGATAGTCAGATGAATGAAGTGATTTCAGTTGTAGTACCGATGTATTATGAAGAAGAAGTAGTTGACGAATGTTATCAAAGACTTACGAAGGTTATGAAGGACAATAATTATAATTATGAACTAATTTTCATCAATGATGGTAGTAAAGATGGCACCCTTGAAAAATTATTAACAATCGCAGAAAAAGATAAGAAAGTTAAAATAATTGATTTTGCAAGAAATTTTGGTCACCAGACTGCAGTGACTGCCGGGATTGATTTTGCAATAGGGGATGCCGTCGTGATTATTGACGCTGATTTACAAGATCCGCCGGAATTGATTCCGGAAATGATTAGTAAATGGATGGAAGGATACGAGGTCGTTTATGCGAAAAGAAAAAAAAGAAAAGGAGAGTCCTGGTTTAAATTAACCACGGCAAAATATTTTTATAAATTTTTAAACTATATGTCTGAAATCGAAATTCCAAAAGATACGGGGGATTTTCGGTTAATTGACAGAAAGGTTGCCGACGTTTTTAAACAAATGACGGAGCGGAATCGGTTTGTTCGTGGGATGATTTCTTGGGTCGGTTTTCGACAAACTTGTATTGAATATGTTCGCGATGAACGATTTGCCGGGGAGACGAAATATCCTTTAAAAAAGATGTTAAAGTTTGCAGCAGATGGAATTATTGCTTTTTCTACAAAACCATTAAGAATTTTGATGACAGTTGGCTTCTTATCTGTATTGCTTTCTTTCTTTGTTTTGATCTACTCTTTGCTTGTCAAACTTTTTGGAAAAGATGTGGAGGCTGGCTGGACATCGATTATGGTTGCTATCACTTTCTTTAGTGGCATTCAATTGTTGAGCCTGGGAATTATTGGTCAGTACATTGCAAGAATATATGATGAAAGTAAAAATAGACCCATTTATATTGTCCGGGATGCTTATAATATTGGAGCTGAAAAAAAGAAAGACAGCAAAGCAGAGTTTAGTTAAAGGCAAGACAGAAAATTTAATGTAAAATACTGTGATAATTACGTGTGGCTATTCGTACAATGTTTACAGGATATTTAAAAGAATTCAATGCGGAATATAGCAATAAATACATTAGTACAAGCAAAATAAAATACTTTGAGTATAATTTTTTAGAAAAATCGACTTATTCCGTTCTAACCAGATTTATTTTAAAGCAGACTTTAAACTGAAATTAATGGGTTTAACATAATATAAAAAAATTACTTGTTAAAGATAAATCCATAACATTATTGAGAATTTGTTTACTTTGAATAAGAATTTATTTATTAGATAAGGTGTGAGTACTTTTTGAAACTTTATAGAGGATTTTCCAATCTTTCATTACATGCTATTTATTTAATCTTCGGGGTTATAATATCAATTTTAATTTTAAATTTTTTATTTGACTTTCAGAAAGGATATTATCCTGTTTATGCAATCGGAACTTTGTTTTTCTTTTTTTTGTCAGTGCTGATTTTATATACACTTTCTTCTACTTCTCAAAGGATAAATGAGAAGTACATACTTATCAGTTTAATAATGCTATGTTTTATTATTAAATTTTGTTGGGTATGGTTTATTCGAATAGAACCAATGGTGGATTATGCGAAATTTTATTATACTGCTGTCGACCTTAGCGAAAACCACATCATTCAAAATCGGTACGTAGCTCTTTTTCCACATATATTTGGGTATTCATTATTTTTAAGCTTTTTTTTGAAAATATTTGGTCCAAGTTACATGCTGCCGCCAATCATAAACGTTATTCTAAGTACTATTTCACTCGTTCTCATTTATTTTATTTGTAAAAAAATTGCTGATAAGAGAATAGCAATTGTGGCATGTTTATTATGGATTTTTTTTCCTTCGCAGACGATTTATAATATGTTTGCGCTGTCTGAACCGCTTTATACAACTGTACTACTTTCGATTGTCGCTTTAATGATTGTTATCCGTGAAAAATTGAGCGAAAGACTAATAACATTTGGCTATAGTGTTGTACTTGCTTTATTACTCGTTTTTATGAATATGTCTAGACCTATTGCCGCAATACCAATTATTGCACTGGCAATCTGGTTTTTTATCATTGATATAAAACATATTGGAAATAAGAAAATATTAGTTAATAAAATCATTATTCTTGTAACAGTAATAATCGCATATTCATTTCTGACAACACTTTCCAATCATTATATTTCGTACCGTCTTGGAGAGGAAATTGCAACTGTTCCTGGCTATAATATCCATGTCGGTTTTAATATGGATAGTTACGGTCAATGGAATCAACATGATTCGGATTTGTTGTATTACTATAATGATATGGAAGAATTATCAGCTAATGATGTGCAGAGAAAAATGCTCGAGGAGGCAAAAAATCGGATATTTCATGAGGATATAAATTTTTTCAAGCTTTTTTATGCAAAGTTTTTATTCTTTTTAGGTAACGATGATGCCGCTGTCGGTTATGCAAGCTTGGTTCTTGATCATCCTTTCAGATTACAACTTTTATCAAATGTATATTATTATTCTCTCTTATTAGCTTCCCTTCTTGGGACTTTTATCGTTTATAAAAAGAAAGAACGTTCAATCGTTATCATTCTTTGTTTATATGCAATTGGTTTAACGATGGGACAAATGCTTGTTGAAGTAGCACCAAGATATCACTACTCTCTTACTATTTCATTTGTTATACTTGCATCAATAGGAATAATCAGACTTGGTGAATATATAAATTTAAAGTTCGATAAAAAAATCGAAAAAGATTAAAGGAGGATACTATCTCTTCAGTAGGGGACAAATGATTAATAATCTTAACAAATTGTATAAAACAATAAAAAGCCTTTAGCCCTATTTTAAACAATCTAAAATATATTACCAAAATTTCAAATTATAGATAACTAATGGTTGGGGATTAATATATAACAACTTCTCGGCTTTTTCATATTTAAATGAAAATGGAAAGTTTTAAAATTAATTACGATATAAAAAAACCATAGATAAATCCATGTTATTTAGTCAACAAAATCAAACGGAGATTTATCTATGGTTTAATCTAAATCTTCCACAATTAAACATACTTTTAAACACTTGACTGTCTTTAAATTGCGTCTATAATGGACCCAAGAAACCAGACACGAAATGAGGAGATTTGTAGGTTTATGAAGAGAAAACGATATAATACCAGAGTTTAATTCTCAAGTCGTGCTATAGGTCCTTAAGGAAGAAAAGACTATGAATGAAATTGCCTCTTCTCATGGAATTCACGTCAATCAAATTCGACAATGGAAGAATGCATTTCTTGAACAAATGCCTTTATCTTCGTTAAGGAAAATAAATAAGCCGATTAAATGAAGGACAGATTATGAAAATCAAATTGAAAACCTCTAATCTGAGGTTTGTCGTTTAACTAGGCAATTGTCGTGGCTCAAAAAAATCTGGAACCAAGGAGTAGAGTCGATCGTATTCAAATGATTGATTGGGATGATAAAGGAGCTGCCAATCACTACTCAGGCTGAGCTGCTTGGGCTCAGTCGTTCTAGCTTGTATTATAAGTCTGTCGAACCTTCTCCTTAGGAAATATTTATCAAGCATAAAATTGATGAGATTTATACCAAGCATCCCTATTTCGGTTCCAGACGAATTACCGTTGTTTAAACAACAGCGGACTAACGATTAATCGTAAGGCCATACAACGCCATATGAGAGAAATGGACATTGCAGGGATTTCTCCCGGACCTAATTAGCAAAAGCTATCTAAAGCACAGGATTTATCCGTATCTGCTTAGAAATTTGGCTACTACTCACCTTAATCACGTTTAGGGTATTGATATCACCACCTATATTCGGCTCCAACGTGGCTGGATGTATCTTGTGGCTCTAATAGACTAGTATTCTTGCTTTTCGTCAGCTGGGAGCTTGACCAAACACTAGAGATTAACTTTGAGTTATAAGCAGTGAAACGTACTCTTTTGGTAGGCCAGCCTGAGATTTTAAACATTGATTAGGGCAGCCATTTCACTAGTCACAAATATACCGAATTACTGCTGGAAAAAGACATCCGAATTAGCATGGACGGAAAAGGAAGAGCTCTTGATAATTACAGAGAGGTTATGGAGAACGCTTAAATATGAGGAGGTTTACTTAGAAGATTATGAGAGTCCAAGAGAAGAGATTAACAACTTTATCCCTTTCTATAACTATGAGTGCCCTCGTAAAGCGCTTGGCTATAAACTCTCCGCCTTCGTTTATAGCCTCGGAATGATTCATCTTTAAGAGAGGATACTTCCCAAGGGAGGTTCTGTCAAGGGTATGGCAAGTCCTCGCTCCACTCCCCTTTGACCTCCCCTGGGAAGAAAAAATAGAGTAGGATGAATCAATCGCAAAAAAATGTTCACCCACCACCCCCAGTCCCAGTGAGCACCTCACGCTCCTAAAAGCAGACATCCATAATTGGATTCTGCCCCACCTTAAAAACTTTAAATTAGTGTCTTGACAATGGGTCCACTTTAGTTTTTGCCTTTAGATACTTAAACTTTCACTGAAAGGGATTTTTTTCTTTTGTAATGTTTCCAATGAATATAAAGTGGCTTGATATACAAAAAGTCAAACAAAATTCCTTATCTCCTGTGAATGATTCAGGGAAAAGGTTTTATTTTTAATTTAATTTTTACTTTTTTTCTTGTATTGATTTTTTCTAAATTCAAATGTTTCCTCAAACATTTTGCGTAGTAGAGGTATTTTGTCATCAGGAGCATTTTGTCTAATATAACGAATTGCTTTTTTTACAGACTTTGGTAATTGCTCAAATTTTTCCATCATATACCTCCTTAACAAAGCATTAAGTGAATAAGCTTATAATTTTGACATTTTTTTCAATTGATTCGTAAGATTATCCAAAGTTTTTTTTAGTGTCATTTCTTTTTCAGTATAAACTTGAAAATAAGTAGTCACTAATAATTTTTTTAACTCTTGTTGCCTTTCTTTAGTTTCCATCGTTATGCTTCACCTACATCTAATGCTTTTAAACATTGTTGTTTAAGTAAGCATTTCTTTTAATTTTTATGTTAAAAGTGTACTATCCTATAGTATAATGAATTCAATACTAAAAAAGGGACAAAGCACTCCTTAATTATAAGTTAGGACTTCTACTACAATAATATTAAATATACTTTATTTCTTCAACAAGTAAATTAAAGAAAAATTATTTATACCCATAAAGTATTTTGAGGTTATTATTGTATTCCAAGAAGAGTAGTTTTTAGATACCATAATTAGTACAGCCCTGAAGAGTAAATATTTTTCGAGATAATTCCACCCAAACTTTGCCAAATATGTAATAATGTGGGTATGTAAAAAACCTATTATATTGGCATTTGGGGGGAACTTTTTATGGTAACGAGGAAAGAAAAGCGTGAAATGGAAAAAGAGGTAAATTATTTATTCGAGTTGCTAAAAACACAAAATCACTTTTTTAAAAATTTGAACAAATTACTTAAAGAGGTTGATGATCCAAGGCACCAAAGCTATATCACCTATGACACGGAAGTCCTTTTGAT
>ERZ1673815.56-NODE-56-length-20319-cov-34.191226_pt1 | contig 20319 bp, 19 predicted proteins | sample MGYA00580147_ERZ1673815 | MGnify/ENA primary metagenome ERZ1673815 (study PRJEB41219, sample SAMN04549617) | soil metagenome | isolation source: soil | place: USA: Puerto Rico, Laguna Bouqueron NWR | collected 2009-06-01 ...
TGGTGACGAGATTGATTCTCGTCGCCAAAATCGGGTATTTTTTACCTCAAAATGGCGACGAGAAAGGGTCTCGTCGCCAAAATCGGGCATTTTTTACTTCAAAACGGTGACGAGAAAGGGTCTCGTCGTCAAAATTGAGTAATTCCCACCCAAAAATGGCGACGAGAACGAGGCTCGTCGTCAAAATTGAGTAATTCCCACCCAAAAATAGCGACGAGAAAGGGTCTCGTCGCCAAAATCGGGCATTTTTCACTTCAAAAAGGTGACGAGAACGGGTTTCGTCGTCAAAAAAAGGAGTTTCTCGGCTCAAAATGACGGCGAGAACAGACTTTGTCGCCAAAATAGACCGCCGCTCGGACATTTCCCTTCCAGTTTTATCCAAAATGCCCTCTTGGTTCGTTTTATGTGATTCACCTCATGCTTATTCTCAATGATTGTTTACCTTATACAAAATTTCCTTCACCTCACGAACAATCTCAAAAAAATGCTTGTGCGGTAACATTTCCTGATCCAGCCCGTGATCAACGTAAATATGGTCAATAAAAATTTTCGCAATTACCTCATCCCGGTCATTTTCCACTCGTTCAATAGCATGGACGGTAAGCAGCAAATTGGTCATTTCACTGGCTAACCTTTTTGCATGATAAGTTAGAACAGGTTCATCCGCCGTAGCAAGGACAACCAACATTCGCTTTAATTTTGTCAATCGTTCCTGAATGATTGCCAACCTGCCATTTTCAAAAGACAGCTTCTCTAATTTTCCCCCGATCTGTTTCAAGAAAATATTATCCACCCGATATTTCTTTATTAAACGGAGGACTTCAAGCCCGAGAATATTGGCGGTACCTTCCCAGACGGTCAATACCTGGGCATCGCGCAAAAGCCTCGGCGTGACAAAATCTTCAATATACCCGTTTCCGCCGTGAGTTTCGATGGCGGTATGGGTAAAAGCAATTGCTTCGTCTGCAGTCCTTGCTTTTAACAAGGCAATATACAAACGATTCAAGGCGATTTGTTCCTCGGTTGCCATCTCCGGGTTTTGCATAACATAATCAAACAACTCAATTGCTTCAAACAATGCAGACAGCTCGACTTCATAGCGGGCTTGTAATGTTGCCAATGTTTCTTGCACCATCGGATATTGAATGATAGGATTTCCAAAAGCCGAGCGCCAATCGGCATATTCCACCGACTCTTTCAAAGCCCGCTTCATAATGCCTAGCGAGGCAATTGCATTACAAACACGCGATAAATTTAATGCTTCCATCATATAATAGAACCCTTTTTTCTCATCACCAACAAGATAAGCTTTTGCCCCGTCAAACTCAATTTCCGCAGATGGTACCGCCCGGACACCCAATTTATCTTTTAATCTCCTAACTTGAATATGATTTAGCGAACCATTCTCTTTCCGCCACGGAACTAAAAACAAGCTCAATCCTTTGGTACCCGGACCGTTCCCATCAATCCTGGCCAATACCGCCGCTACACCACATTGACCGGCATTGGAGGCAAAATATTTCTCCCCGTAAATTCGGAAATGGTCGCTTTCTCGAATTGCCCTCACCTCATTAGCACCCACATCGGATCCGCCCTGCCGCTCGGTCAAAAAGGTAGCCCCTTCATACAATTCCACCTCACCCGTTGATAACACATGGGGCAAGAAGCGCGCCTTCAGTTCATCGTCCGCATAATGTTCGATCAAATAAGCAACCGCCATCGTCAATGTTACCGGACAATAAAACCCCGGCTCCACTTGAGATAACAAATAACCTTGGGCATAACTATACAGATAATTTCCTTTTTGGCCCAGCTCAGGTATTTCCTTATGAACATACCCGACAATCCCCGTATTATAAGTGTCTGCTACCGTTTTTTTATAACCTTCATTCACCCAAATCTCGGAAACTTCTTCCCCAAATTTATTATATTTTATTAGTTTCGGCTGCCCCTCCCGATCGGTATGAACCGCACGTATATCAAATTCCCGGTAACATTTATCATAAAATTTCTCCAGCTCACGAACAGCATATTCATACAAAGCCGGGTTCAATTTTTTCTTTAAAATTCGTAACAAAACCTGTTCTTGTATAAAAAATTCACGCATTACCGTTTCACTCCTTCACGCAATGGTTGTTTTAAAATTTTTCCTGTGGCATTTCGCGGCAGTTCATCAATTTGTTCATATAAACGCGGGATTTTGAAACCAGCAACTTTGTCTTTTAAAAATTCTTTACAAACGATATCCAAATTTTGAATCGGTTTTTTCGCAACAATGAAGGCTTTGACCGTCTCGCCCCATTCCGGATGAGGAACACCGATAATGGCCACATCAACAATATCCGGATGGGTTTTCAATATGTTTTCAATTTCTGCCGGGTAAATATTGACACCGCCGGAAATAATTATGTCCTTTTTCCGGTCAACAATCCAGATATACCCATCTTCATCAAATTTGGCCATATCTCCTGTATAAATCCAGCCGTTTTTCAATGTTTCTTTTGTTGCTTCTTCATTTTTGTAATAACCAACCATATTCCCTTCACCACGTAACAAGATCTCACCAATTTCGCCCGGCTTAACATCTTCCCCGTTTTCATCAACAATGCGAATTTCACAATTAAGTGCAGCCCTTTTCCCCACACTGCCGGCCTTATGCGCATGGTCTTCCGGACTTAAATACGTACCGTTCGGACCCGCTTCCGTTAATCCGTATACACACATTAATTGATTGGTTTTAAACTTTTTTTGAATCAGTTGAACTTCTGTTGCGGATAACGGGGCAGCTCCATACACCCAACGTTTGACACTTGATAAATCATAATCATCAATGTCAGGTTGATTGGCAGTTGCCAAATAAGCAATAGGTGCTCCGAAGAAATGCGTAATTTTTTCACTGGAAACAAGTTTCAACAGTAAGTCCGGCGTAAAGGTAGGTGCCAAAACATGCGTAGCGCCGACATAAGTACCTGCTACAAAAAATAAGTGCAACGGCGCAGAATGACTGAGCGGCATCATGTGCAAAAGCCGGGATTCATTATTTATTCCGGTTTCAATACACATCATCGTTGCAACCGTTAAAATGTTGCGATTGGAAAATAAAACACCTTTTGGCTGACCGGTTGTACCGGATGTATAGAGAATCGTAGACAAATCATCTTCTTTCAGTTGACAATCAAACGAATTAGTGGAACCGTTTTCAATTAAATCGTAAATATTCTCTGCTCCACCCACTCCATCCGCAGTTGAAATCCAAGTGACAAGATAGTCATTCGTGAGCGGAGCAACTTGGGTCCAAAGCAGGTGATGCCCGATAAATGCTTTTGCCTCACTATGTTCGATGATATATTTCAATTCTCCTGTAGACAGTTTTGCGTTGATCGGTACAATGATTGCCCCCAGTCGTTGTACAGCAAAATAACTATAGACAAATTCTATTGTATTTGGAGAAAATAAAATGACTTTATCTCCCGGCATTATACCGTATGTTTTTAATGCGTGGGCGAGCCGGGTAACCTTTTCATCAACCTCCTTGTAAGTGAGTCGATCCGGTCCGGAAATGAAACCGACCTTGTTTGGAAACTTTCTGGCATTGCGAGCCAATAATTCTGAAATATTCATGCTATTCCTCCCCTTTGATTTTATGTAATCGATTTTGAAAATCGTTCAATAACTCTTCCATTTGACTTTTTAACTCCATCATATCCTGAATTTTTTCCTCCACCTCCTTAATCTTTTTCTTACCGTATTGTATTGTTGCTTCCAGTTGTTTTTCCCCGGTTCGGTCCTCGTCAAAAAGCGTAATCATCTCATGAATTTCTTCCAGCGAAAAACCAAATCGTTTTCCGCGCAAAATTAACCGAAGACGCGCCCGATCCCTTCTTGAATAAACTCTCTGCCCGCCATCTGTCCTTTTTGGGTGAATTAAACCAATTTCTTCATAATAACGAATCGTCCGCGTACTAATATCAAATTCCTCAGCTAAATTTGAAATTGTGTAATGGTCTGCCATAATACATCACAACTTTCCGAATACTTTTTCCTTATCCATAATATAGTTTACGTTAACGTTAATGTCAATATTTTTTAATAAAGAAAACTCGGCGACTGCCAAGCCTTCAGGCGACGGCAGAGCCGTAGTTGCGCTTATACTTAATTCTTAAAATTTCCCACTACGTCGAATTCGCTTCTTTGCTGGAAATTTATACATTCTTAACGTATAAGAAAAGCTTGGGCTACGACTGCGAAAGGGAAGAACTGCTTCAACAGTAAAGTCAAAAGTTCCGGCAGTACAACTCGTGTTTTCAGCAGATTAAAAATAACAGCATGGCACCGGGAATCACAAGCCACTTCAAAATTCATGGAAAAAAACCTGATAGGAACCCGGCCCACGGATGTTAAAAAAATCCATGGGAACCGCCCCCACGGATTTACGTGAATCATATTACCTGCTCGATTCATACGGGTTTAATAGATACACACCCGCTCCCTACTAGTTTAAGTACCACACCTACAAACCGTCTCATACGATTTTAAGTTCATACACACGTGTTTCATACGGGTTTAATAGAATTTCATCCGACAACTCGCTTTCTGCTTCCGGGTAGTTTTTCAATAATAGTGTAGACTCTTTCTCTCTCAATTCGGCCGGACATGTAAATACCGTTTTTTCCTCACTGAAATTACAAATAATTATTGCTTGTTTTTCTCCCAATGTCCGGGTGTATACAAACAATTTCGGGTCTTCCGGATACAGTAAATCATATGTCCCATACATAAACAATTCATTTTCTTTTCTAATGCGAATCATTTGCTTATAAAAGTTCAAAATCGAATCCGGATCGTTTTCTTGTTGCTCGACATTGATATAAACATAGTTTTCATTTAAACCGAGCCACGATTTCCCAGCCGTTGTAAATCCGGCCATCGGTCCAGCGTTCCATTGCATAGGTGTCCTCGAATTGTCGCGTGACCGATTCCACACCACTTCCATTATTTCTTCATGGGGACGACCTTTTGCACGTTCTGCCTTGTAAAAATTCCGCATACTAATATCATCATAATCTTCAATGTTCGCAAACTTGACATTCGTCATACCAATTTCTTGTCCTTGATAAATAAAAGGCGTCCCTTGCATAAGGAAATAGAGGGCACCGAGCATTTTCGCACTTTCCTTCCAATACACGCGGTCATTCCCAATATTGGAAACACTGCGGGGTTGATCATGATTTTCTAAAAATAATGCATTCCAGCCTACATTTTCCAAGCCTTTTTGCCATTTACTTAAGATTTTTTTCAATGCTACCACATCTAGCGGCTGCTTTACCTCTTTATCCCAGAGACTTAAATGTTCAAATTGAAAAATCATATTCATATACCCGTTTTCTTCGCCAACCCAGCGGTCCGCATCATCAATCGTAACACCGTTTGCCTCACCGACTGTCATAATATCATATTTTTTAAACGTATCTTTAGAAAAATCGCTTAACCACTCATCGATTCCTTCCACGTTTCGGGTATAATCCATTGCATCCACATAATCTAAATGATCCGGATTGGGCATATCAGGGAATCCGGGCTGTTTTTTAATATGAGAAATTGCGTCAATCCGAAAGCCGTCAATACCTTTGTCAAGCCACCAGCATACCATCTCTTTTAAAGTATCACGGACTTCTTTATTTTCCCAATTTAAATCAGGCTGTTTTTTTGAGAAGAGATGAAAATAATATTGCCCAGTCTTTTCATCATATTCCCAAGTGGAGCCTTCAAAAATCGACTTCCAGTTGTTCGGTTCCTTTCCATCTTTTCCATCACGCCAAATGTACCAATCCCGCTTCGGATTTTCACGGGAGGAACGGGATTCAATAAACCATGGATGTTCATCGCTTGTATGGTTAATGACGAGGTCCATAATTACTTTGATCCCTAGTTTATGGGCTTCATCTAATAATTTTTCAAAATCCTCCATTGTACCGAATTCATTCAATATATCTTGGTAATCGGATATATCATAGCCGTTATCATCATTTGGCGATTTATAGATAGGACAGAGCCAGATTACATCGATTCCTAGTCTTTTCAAATAATCAAGCTTTTCAACAACACCTTGTAAATCCCCTATCCCATCGCCGTTACTGTCTTTAAAACTGCGTGGATATATTTGATAGACAACGCTTTCTTTCCACCACTTTTTCTTCATATAATTTCGTCTCCTTCTTTGACGTATATCAAAATCCTTAATAAAGTGAAACTTCCATCAGGGGCGTTCATCCCCTCTGATGGCTAGTTGAACCAATCGGGCACTTACGGGTACTTATCTTCCTCCTTTTTATCTTTGATTTACCTGGCCATTGGAGGAAGATTTCGTGACCGTTTGTGGGGGGGTAAATTGAAACTCCATCACAGGGGGTCATGCCCTCTGATGGTTAGCCATTCGAACCTTTACGAGCACCCCGTCCCCACCTATCGTCTTTGTAAACGTAGAATCTTTGTGATGGGGGGATAACTTATACCGTTAAACGAAAACGGATACAAACGATTCAAATGATACCCTTCATTTTTCGGTAAAGTTGCCAATGTTCATGGAATCATTTTTTTACAAGAATCCCTTTCTACTATCTTCGTTGGAATAATTAAACTTTTCTTCAGCGCATTTGGTTCATTGATTTGCTCAATGACCGTTTTAGCAGCTTCATATCCTAATTGAAAAATTTGTATATCCACTGAAGTTAATCTAGGGTTTGAGACTCTTGATATGGTTGAATTATTAAAACAAATAACACTTACATCTTCCGGCACTTTTAAGCCAATTTTAGATAAGGCGGACAATACAATTAATGCATTTAAATCATCCGTAAGAACCATTGCTGTAGGAGGCTCAGGTAAAGACATTAGTTCATGAATCACTTGCACGCCTTCTTCATAGTTGTAATTAATATTTTTGATATACTCATCGCAAATTTCTAACTGGTTTGCTCGTAATGATTGTTGAAACCCGGCCAATCTTGCATTCGTTACTTCATATTTTTTATCGTCCCCTATAAAAGCAATTCGCATATGACCAAGTTTGATTAAGTATTGTGTCGCATCCATTGCGGCGTGGATATTATCATTATCAACATAAGCAATTTTATTGACATCTTTTGTCGGCTTACCTAATATGACAAAAGGAATTTGACTTTGAATTAAATAATCGACAACCGGGTCATCTTTTTTTGAATATAAGACTAAGACGCCATCCACTTGTTTTCCATTCACCATTTTTAAGACATCTTGGAATAAATCTTCCTCAGACTCCCCTGTAGAAAGCCGAATACTGTATTCATATTTGTTGCATACATAACTGATTCCTCGAAGTACTTCCGGAATGAACGTTGTGTGAACCGCTTCACTAGCAGAATGTTTCATAATCACTCCAATGGTTTTGGTTGTTTGTTGGACCAAAGATCTGGCATTCAAATTTGCGTGATATCCGAGTTCTTCAATGACCTTCCTCACATGCTTCTTTGTTTTTTCACTGATTTTCGGACTATCTGACAATACTCTTGATACCGTTGAAATAGAGACATTTGCCTTTTTTGCTACATCTTTTATCGTTACCGCCACGTATTTTCCACCGACCTTCTCATTTCCGAAATGAATATTTCTTATCTTATTATATTTACTAATTTGGACTGGGTTAAGTAGCGTAAAAAATTTTCTTCCGCTTTGCAAAATTTTTACAAGTTTCCTGATGTGAGCAAATATTCTTTCTTATAGGGATAACGTTTGCACAATGTAATCTCATATTACCATTTATCATTGTACAAATCAATTGTAATAAAGGAGACCCGATTCGTAATATTTCTACATAAAACTCCACATTTGACTATTTTAGACAAGTGAATTTCTTGACCAATATTTTTATCTGTGCTATATTTAATACATGAAAACGTTTGCCCTTTGACACGGGTCACTTTATCATCCGTTAAACGATTATAAGAATTTAAGCTTGTGTTGTATATGACACGGGTTTTCGGCAAACGGTTTCACATTTACAAAGGGAGGTCTTATTTAATGAACAAGAAATGGTTCATGGTGTTATTCTCAATTGTACTTTCTATCGGAGTTCTTGCAGGATGTTCAGGCGGTTCTGATGAAAAAGCTTCCGGTGGTAAGGATGATAAAGGCTCTGTATACTATTTAAATTTCAAGCCGGAAATTGCTGATCAAATTAAACAAATGGCAAAAGATTTCACAAAAGAAACCGGCATTAAAGTTACGATGACTACAGCTGCAGGCGGTACATATGAATCCACATTGAAAGCTGAAATCTCAAAATCTGAAGCTCCAACCATTTTCTTTATTAACGGACCTATTGGTTATTCGAACTGGAAAGATTATACATTAGATTTATCAGATTCCGATATTTATAGCTGGTTGTTAGATAAAGATATGGCTATTAAAGGAGACGATGGCGGCGTTTATGGTGTTCCGATTGCTGTTGAAGGCTATGGAATTATCTATAACAAATCGATTATGAATAAATACTTTTCATCTGCTAACAAATCAACTGAATACACATCAATGGATGAAATTAAAAACTTTGATGCGTTAAAAGCCGTTGTTGAAGATATGACAAAATTAAAAGACGAATTAGGGATTGAAGGGGTCTTTTCTTCTACATCTTTGGCATCCGGCGAACAATGGAGATGGACCACTCATTTAGCTAACTTACCAATATACTATGAATACAAGGATAAAAAAGCAAACTCTTTAGATAAAATTGACTTTACCTATGGAGATAATTTTAAAAATATCTTTGACTTGTACTTAAACAACTCAGCAGTAAAACCGACTTTACTTGGTAGTAAAACAACTGACGACTCCATGGCTGAATTTGCACTCGGAAAAACCGCCATGGTACAAAACGGCAACTGGGCTTGGAATCAAATTGCGGATGTTGACGGTAACGTTGTAAAAGCTGAAGATATCGGGTTCCTTCCAATATATACCGGAGTTGAAGGTGAAGAACATCAAGGTCTTGCCATCGGTACGGAAAACTACTTAGCGATTAATGCAAAAGCTTCCAAGAAAGATATTGAAGCTTCCAAGAAATTTATTGACTGGATGTTCAACTCTGAAAAAGGAAAAGACTATGTGGTAAACAAATTTGGCTTTATCCCGACATTCAACACATTTGGTGAAAATGAAATTCCAACCGATCCATTGGCACAAGCTGTTATTGCCGATATGGGAAACAAGGAAACAACACCTGTTGATTGGGTATTTACAACATTCCCAAGCGAGAATTTCAAAAATGAAGTTGGGAACTCGTTATTGCTTTACGCACAAGACCAAGCAAAATGGGAAGACGTGGTAAAAACATTTAAGAAATCGTGGGAATCAGAAATGTCATTAAAACAATAAAATCCCCCTCACATTCATATAGGTCTTTCCGGGCAATTGAACCGGGAAGACCATTTTACAAGGATTTTACGCAGTCACTGGAAAAAGTGCGAAATATTCTTGCTAAACATCATATTTAGATGTATTTTCAGGTTTTAGCATATTATACATTGTGTTAGTAAATCTATTTCAGTGGCGTCGGATTTTACAAATTTCGTGTTTACCAATTTTGGGATTTATCCTTTTAGAAGAGTGTGGTGAAAGATTATGAATAAATCATTAAAGAAATATTTCCCGATCTTTGCATTACCGACCATTGTCGCATTTGTCATCTCTTTTGTAATACCGTTTATCATGGGACTTTATTTATCTTTTACCAAATTTAATACGGTAACAGATGCGGAATGGATTGGTTTAAAAAACTATATAACGGCATTTGCCAATGACACTACCTTTTTACAATCTTTATGGTTCACCGTAAAATTTACGGTTGTATCCGTTATTACCATTAATGTCATTGCTTTTATACTGGCCTTGCTGTTAACCGGTACCCTTAAGGGAACAAACCTTTTTCGAACGGTATTTTTTATGCCGAACTTAATCGGCGGGATTGTACTCGGATATATTTGGTTATCCATTATTAACTCATTCCTTTATAATTTTGATTTGACAATTACTTATGATGCCAAATACGGTTTCTGGGGCCTGGTCATCATGATGAACTGGCAATTAATCGGCTATATGATGATTATTTATATTGCCGGCATTCAAAATGTACCGGTTGAGCTCATTGAAGCGGCAAAAATTGACGGAGCAAGCAGATTCCAAATTTTAAGGAAAGTAACACTGCCTCTTGTTATGCCTTCAGCAACAATCTGTTTATTCCTTACTTTAACGAACTCCTTTAAACTATTTGATCAAAACTTAGCCTTAACGAACGGGGCACCGGGCGAATCCACAACAATGGTTGCCTTGGATATTTACAAAACATTTTACAGCAGGATGGGCTGGGAAGGTGTTGGTCAAGCGAAGGCGGTTATTTTCTTCCTTATTGTCGGGATCATTGCGATTACCCAAGTTGTATTAACTAGACGCAAGGAGGTCGAAAGCTGATGAATGCAACAAAGAAAAGAACCAATAGTCTTGTTATTACCATTGTTTTATTCATCCTTGCTCTAGCCTTTTTAGCACCAATTTTTTTGATTTTTATTAACTCTTTTAAAGGGAAACTTTTTATTAGTGAAGACGTATTTTCCTTTCCGAATTCAAAGACCTTTGTCGGGTTGGAAAACTATATTCGCGGAATTGATACGGTTAATTTCTGGAACAGTTTTGGACTATCATTATTTATTACCGTATTTTCAGTGGCAGTTATCGTCCTCTGTACAGCGATGACAGCTTGGTATATTGTTCGCGTAAAAAATAAATTTACAAACTTCTTATATTATATGTTCGTCTTTTCGATGATTGTCCCGTTCCAAATGGTGATGTTTACGTTAACTTGGTTTGCCAATCGTTTGCATTTAGATAACCCGGTTGGGATTATTATCGTTTATCTCGGATTCGGCGCCGGTCTTTCGGTATTCATGTTCACCGGATTTGTTAAGGCCATCCCGCTTGAAATTGAAGAAGCAGCGATTATTGACGGTTGCGGTCCAATCCGGACATTTTTCTTAATCGTTCTGCCAATGCTAAAACCAACCGCAGTAACAGTGGCGATTTTGAATGCCATGTGGATTTGGAATGACTACTTACTTCCATATCTATTACTTGGAACGAATTACAAAACGATTCCGATTTCTATTCAATATTTGCAAGGCTCTTACGGCAACACCGATTACGGCTCACTGATGGCATTACTTGTATTATCCATTGTGCCGGTCATCATCTTCTACTTAGCTTGTCAAAAACATGTTATAAAAAGTATTACGGCCGGCTCGGTAAAAGGATAATAGTTTCACATCATATAAACCGGAATAAACGATGGAACAGTCTTTATTCCGGTTTATTTTTATTTTTTAAAAATCTCTATGTTTGAAGTTTCATTTTACTAAGGAGTGGAAAAATATCTATATTTTGTATAGATGGCGATCCCGCTTGTGAAAATTCACTGTTTTATTTTTTAAATCTATCGTCTGTATACACGTACCACGTACCAAAAATAACAATGGCTATTAATAAAATAAGCCCAACATTAAATAAAATTTTCATTTCAAAAAGACTGCTTAAAGCAAATAAAAGAAAGCTTAAACAAATCCCATACATCATTTTTCCCATAAATTTACATAAAGCTACTTCGTCATATTGTTCTTTTTCACTTTCGGGGAAGTTATTGTAACTTGCAAGCAAAAAACCGCCTTTTCCCCTTGATAGAATGATAGCAAAAATCAAAAAAGGGATCATTATTATTAGATGTGCAATCGCCATCGCCATATTGTTCAGCTCCTTCGAGTAAACTTTTTTGCTCTTTCGTTGTTTAAAATTAAACCAATTGTCACACTAATTGTAAAATGACTTCTGGCAAAAAATACACCATGAACCAAAATTTAATATTAAGTGCTATTTTGTTTCGGTGTTTTTTGGGACACTATTCTTTGAAGCATAGGTCTTCTTTACCCTTAAGAATGAAAACTTATTAAGCTATCCTTTCCAATCAATTTTATACACCATTACCAAATCTAAATCATCACGAAAAGCAAACTCTATGTTTACCTTTTTAGTTTTATCAAAATACCCAATAATTTCTTCCCCAGTGTCTTCCCTTTCAAAGTAATTTTCTCCATATACATCAATGACTTTCTTTTTTGAGTTGCCTATTTAAATTACTTTTTGTGTTATGTATTTTTCTTTGAATATGACTAAACTTAATAGCCTTGTACATTTCCGATAAAATTTATGCATAAACAAATCTCCTTTAAAAAAGACCGACAAGAGGATTTGGTCTTCAAATAATAGTACCAATATCCTTCTGCAGATAGATTGTTTACACTATAATCGAATAGAACTTGCAAATTGCAGCGAACCTTCCCGGTCAAAGCCGTGACTGACAATCAGATGATCGGTGTCAATTGCATTTGTTTCCTCGGTTACCACATTTTTAACTACGACTTGTTTTATTTTATCTTGATGATCATGGGGAATCAATGTCTCAATTGTTGAATTCAGTAAAATGGTGGCATTCCTTTTTCGCAACAGTTCAACTTGGGCTTCATGTGCGGGAAAATCCCCTTGTCTATAGACAACGATTACATGTTTGGCAATATCTAACAGTTCAACCGCCCAATCAATAGCCCCATTTCCCCCACCGGAGACAACCACTGTTTTTTGATAAAAGAGTTTTAATGATGGCACAGTATAATGCAAAGTTTCCCCTTCAAACTTCTCTGCCCCGGGACAATCTAACCGTTTTGGATGAATAATCCCACCACCGACAGCCAAAATAATCGATTTCGTCTCGTGTATTTCTCCATGATTTGTTGTAATGAGGAAGTGTTTGTCTGCAGTTTTTTCAACATATTCCACTTTTGTGTCCAGACAAACAGTTGGTTCAAACGTGAGCGCTTGGTCTACCAATTGTTTCACGAAAGTATGACCTGGTACAGGCGGCTGTCCCCCAACATCCCAAATCATTTTTTCCGGATAAAGTAAAACTTTCCCGCCAAGCTTTCGTTGAGATTCAATTAATTTTGTTTTCATCCCCCGTAATCCGCTATAAAAGGCCGAATACAAGCCGGCTGGTCCACCGCCGATTATCGTCACATCAAACATTTCCGTCATGCCAATCCCCCTGTTCTTCTATTTATGTAAAAAGCATATGAATTTCTTGATTATTTAGGCTCTATTCTTAAAACTGCCGCATTTCTCGGTAAAGAGGTTTTCAACGATTTGCAACTAATTTGTCCCACCTTAAGAAAACCCACAGCCTCCGTATCTTATAAAAACAAAGTTGAAGAAAACCGTCTTCATATATGTTTTTGGTTGAAGACATAAAAATGATGATAATTTTATTGAAAAAGGAAAAAATGATTGCTAATAGTAATATACATGATAATGATAATCATTTTCAATTATAAATTGAGTTTTTTTAAAAGGGAATAAAATGGAGGGGTTAAGTGTAGGGTAAAAAACCAAACAACTGTCTATAAGACGAGTTTCCAAATTGCTCAAAAGATTATTGAAGCCAATATTTGCGGAAAATCAAGTTTGGTAAAGGCAATTTCGGGTGTCATAAAATATCACGCTTTAATTTTTGCCAAAAAAAAGCAGGGCAAAGTGCGGTCGGCCTGCAGAAACATAATTTTTTAGTTAAGTAAAGAGAAATTTAAAGACAAGAAATATTCCAATCGTATAAAGTAGTTGAATTGTAACAAAGAGGATATATCCTTTATTCCGGCTTTTTTGTTCATGCTTTTGATAATACTTAATGACAAGATATTCATTGGTAAAACTTGTAAGATTGACGAGCAATAAGAATAGAAAGGTTGTCATTATTGGATTTGAATAATTTAAAAAACTGAACGAAAAAAGTATAAGAGTACTACCTAAAAAAATGTACGAAAAATAAAAATCCTTTAACCTCACCGCCATTTTTCATTCCTCCTTAAATGGGAATATACTTATTTTGACAAAACCAACCTATTCATTAAACAATGATACAGTTGCCTTTATTTGACTAGTTTCATTATATAAATATTATATCAGTTTATTCAAAAAACTTCAGCATCCTTACCAAACCATTACTTGAAACTTTCGGATACTTGAAGTACCAAAAAGCGCACAAATTTAGTGGTACTCCTTATCCGCTCCCGCTTTCATCCCAACTACAAAGAAGTAGTTTTCTCATTGGAAAATTTGTAATTGAAATATGCTTTATTTTTCTTTTGTAATCGAGTTAATCACTTTTCCGCGATCCAACTCATGTACGGTGTCACAGAGGATTTCAAAATATAATTTACAAATTAGCTTGTTAGGATTTATTAATGCTTTAATCTCTACCGACATTAGTCTTGTAAAAGCATTTATTTTTCCAAAGCCCTTCTTATAAAGTTTTCCATTACTTTATTTACTTTAATTCCTCCATTCAAGCCATTAGTTCTGTACCTTCCTATATGTATTCCTATTATTTCATTTTTATTATTTAAAATTGGGGCTCCCGATTGTCCTATTGACGTATCTATATCATAATAAAGATTAAAGTGATCTTCGCTTAATGCCCTTCCTTCCATTTCATATTGTGAGACTTTACCTGTTTCTTCAAGTTTATCAACAAGATAACCAATTACTTTAATAGGATTCCCTAAGGTATATTTAATGTTTATAAAGTTCAGCCTCTCTATGTTATGTCCAATGGGTTTATTTAATTTTATTATGGCATAATCAAATTTAGGGTTCCCTGAATGAATATATTGCACTGGAACGATATATTCAATGGAATTTGCAGAACCAAAAGGAAATTCATCCTTATTTACTCCGGGATAAATTGTACTATTTCTATAATACTGTTTTGTGCCTGGATTATATACACTGTGGGCAGCTGTTAAAACCTTATCATCGTCAATAATCGTTCCCGTACACATTGAATCAAGAGAGAATAAGAAGGAAATAGATGAGTATGGCATTATTTCTGAATTTACTACTTCAGTCCTTCCATCGTCTCCAATAATTGAAAAAGGAGTAATAAATGTATTACTCCTTCCTTCAAAAGCACTTACATTAGTACTATTAGGTAAAATAAAAAGGGCCATAGTAAATATTAAAATAAAAAAATATCGACTATTTTTCACTTTATATATTCCTTTCACTTATTTTATTTTGAAGATTGATCATCATCTTTTTTTATCAATTCTCCAATTTTTGCAATTCCAAAAAAGACAAAATACATAATTGTGAAAAAAATTATTTCTGTATTAGAATTGAATTTGACAATATCCATACGTGGGATTGTAAATTCCATATAAAAAATAAATAATGATAATTGGATTATGTGAATGATGAAGTTTCCACCATATTTATTGAACCCCGTATAATTAACGATCGTTTCCAATAAAATACTAAAAGGGATGAGTAAGAGAAATCCAGCAAGTACATTCAAAGATAATAAAATTGGTCCATAAAAATTAGCAAACTCGAAATTAAGAATTAGACTTGCTAAATACTGTACACCCATCATCAAACATATAATTATAATTAAAATCATTAATATAAATATGGGAACTAAAAAAAATTTTTTTTTCATGTTAATCGTTTAAAGCAGAACAGTGAACTGTTCTGCTTCCTCCTTATTTCTAAATTGTTTATATTAGAAATGTAACGATGATTTTAGCAATATCATCTGCAACATCTTTAGGTATACCAGCCTTTTGAAGACCTTTAGATATTCCGTTTTGAGTTGCAGATTCTGCTTTTTCAAGTCCGTCGGCTATTTTAAGCCGATATTTTTTAATTTTATCAGCAGCTGATTTGCTTAATGGCGCGAGAGCTTTCTCAAGTAGCCATCCACCTGCTCTTAGTATTGATGCAAGAGTTTTTAATGCAGCCTCTTCATCGACTGTATCTTTCATTATTTTCGCTGTTGCAGTACTTGCACTTATAGGTGTTTGACTTGCAGCTGAAGCTCCTATAGGTCCAATTCCTAAGGTAAATATACTTAAACTCAAAATTGCAGGTAGTACTTTAGATTTTAAAATCTTCATTTTTTTACCCCTCGTATTTTTAAAATAGCATGAATTAAGCAAAAAAACATCCGTATATCACGCCACTAAAAAATAAAAAATAGAAATTTTACAATATTACTAATGAAAAATATTTTATTTCTGTGTAAAATTAGGATATATCTACTAAATGAGGGGGATTAAGATGAATCAAAAATTATGGGATGTTATTAAATTGATCTCAGAAAGGAAAGAATTTGGGGAAAAGGAAATGGCATTAGCATATGAAACGCTTGACCCGGATGTTTTGTCTGTTTTGCAGGATCATTTCAAAAAACGGTTAAGCATGAGGTCTGAGAAGTGGCTATAATCCGTACTGAAGAAAGTGCACGTAATTATTTACGGCAATTCCTTCATAATTATCTTTCCAGCAGCGGACTGAATCCGGAAATGCAATACTTCACAATTAAACTTTTGCATGGAAAAGGAAAAATATATAACGAAGCTGAAAGTCATTTTAATTGGGGTGAATTCTCCTTCTATATAGGACAATTAATCGGGTACGAAAAAAATTTGGCTCATCAAATCGGTATTGCTGCAGGAGTTGAACTACTCGTACTGGCGTCTGACATCATTGATGATTTAGCAGATGGTGATTATAAAGGAGACATCCATAAAATACTGGGGCAATCAAAAGCTCTTATACTTGCTAATGCATTGCTAACGGAATCCGTTTCCTTACTGCTCACATACTCAAGCGTGCCACCCGGAAAACAGTTATCAAATGTAATTAATAACTTAAGGGATGCATGTAACGGACAATGGAGCGATTTAGCTTTTATCATCGGAGAAACCATTCCCACGGAAGAAGACTATTTTAAATTGATTGATCAAAAATCAGTCTCCTTTGTTCGCTTGATATTTGGACTATATCAATCAGACCAAGATCCAATACTAGAAGAATTAGCTACATACATCGGTTTTTCCGGGCAGCTTCAAAATGATGTAAAAGATATATTGTCAGATGAAAGTAATGATCTTATTTATAAGAAAGCAACATTACCTTTAATAAAAGCAATAGATTATAGTGTGGAAAAGGACCAAGGTTGGCTGTTGCGAAAATTGAAGAAATTGGACCCCAATTTAGCAAATCAGAAATTGTTGGATGAGATTAGATCGTATATTAGGAGTACAGGTGCTATCGACTATTGTTTAGTTTTAGCAAAACTATACATCCAACGGGCCAAACAATTACTTACTCAGTATTTTCCTACTGAGAGGGAATATGTGGAAAACATTATTAACCAATTAGACTAGGTGATTGACAATGTACAAAAAAGTGTTCCCTTCCTTACTTATGATTTTGTTTTTCGGCATTATCATTGATAGCGTTATCAAGATAAGTCATAAAAACAATTTAAATAACATTGATTCATATTTTGAATATTATTCTACATTTTTTCTTGGTTGTTTCCTTGTAATAGTAGCATTCTATTGTTATTTGCAAAAGCAAAATTCCCAAGTGGTCCATAATTTTTTTTATTTAATGTATGTAACGGGACTTGCCATTTCTCTTTCCAAACCATCCAGTATGGAGCTCCCCTTCTCAAGGGACATGGAGATTTTATCCGTTAGCTTTGCACCTTATTTTCTTATGAAATTCTTTACTCACTTTCCGGTCACCGCAAAGCCTAAGTTTTTTTATAAAATAACAGCTGCTACTTTTTGGTTGGCATTGATAATCAATGTTATTAATATTTGTACGTTCATCCGACCGGATCATTTTTATGCGGATATCATTCGAATTGCCGCCATTTTTAATATAATGGTAGCTCTTATAGCATGCATCATACTCATTATCTTTCATTTAAGGTCAAATACATTATGGATTAAAAACCAGTTGTACATACTCATTTTCAGTATTGGGGTTTCTTTTGCCCCTGTATTATTTTTAAGTTTAATACCAGGAGAGATTTTTGACCAATACAGTGTTCCTTATTATTATAGTCTTCATAGCATGATCGTGTTTCCTATTACTATGGCCTATTTATTAACAAAGCAGGAGATTATTGATTTCACAGCAAGTTTCGATAAATATATTTTTTCAATATCATCCATTGGACTCATTCTTATTTTGATAAATATTTTTATTTCATTTCTATTAAACTTGAACTTTCAGCAATTGGTTTTAGTGAATATTTGCGTATTAACAAGCTTGCTGACATATATTTTGCTACAAAAGCTACTGGAACCGTATAAACGAAATCGCTGGAAGCTGAAGACAGAAGCGATCCAACGTGAGAAAAAGATTATCTTACAACAATTGCTTGATGGAAAGTATCTCACTGTATGTGCCAAGCATGTAATTGGGTTGCTTGAGAAAGTCATTGGAATTAATGATGCCTGCATTATTTGGAAAAGAGAAAGACCGATTGTCCTTTATCAATCAGGGATTTTTAATAACCTTCAAGAGTGTGATCGCATTATAGATAAGATCATCATTCGGAAGAAGGAATTGGGGGAAGTCATAAAAGAGGACCCATATTATATTTTGCCATTAAAGGGTAGAGATGACGTATTAGGGTGGGTGGTGGTTGGGAAGAAGAAAAATTTTACGGTAATTGATAAAGAAGAATGGCTTCTCTTGGAAAAAATTCAAGAAGATGCAGTTGAATTATTTTCTAACGCACAGGCCCTCCACCAATTTGAAAAGAAACTTAGAAAGGCACAGCAAGAATCGGATATGTTTAACCATTTTAATACCATTCTCCTTCATGATTTAGAAGAAGAGCAGAGAAAGCTGTCGATTTTCTTGCACGATGAAGTCCTGCAAAGCCTTATCTTTGTTAAGAATAAGCTGCAAGAGGATTCAAAGAGTTATCCCGAACTTGATTCATGTTTAAAGAATGTCATTTATAACGTGCGAGAGATGTGTAATCACTTGCATCCTGTTATGGTGGAGGATCTTGGTCTGGAACCCAGCTTGCAGGCGCTAAAGAAGCATTTACAATTGAATCATAATGTAGAAATTGAGCTAGACTATCAGTTGCATTTAATAATACTACCAAAAGATCTCTCGATAAACATGTTTCGAATGATTAAAGAACTGATTCATAATGCCATTAAGCATGCTTCACCATACCAAATAAAAGTGTCATTAACAAAATCAGAGGGAGTGCTCACGATTCGGGTAGAAGATGATGGTAAAGGTTTTGAAATAGCAAATCTCGAATCTGTTATTGGGAAAAATGGGATTGGTTTAGCGACCGTTCAAAAAAGAGTGAATCTCCTTTCAGGTACGATTGATATTCGTTCGGAAAATAATATTGGGACATTCATAACCATTACACTGCCATTCGAAGGAAGTGATCTAAATTGAAGATAAAGGTGCTATTAGTTGATGACCATGTTCTTATCTTGGAGGGCTTAATACAATTATTAAAAAATGAGAAAGATATTGAGGTAGTAAACACCTTATCAGATCCGGCTTCTCTTTTTTCAGTTATTCAGCAAACAAATCCTGATATTGTAGTGATTGACATTAGAATGAAATCATTCAATGGGATTGAAATTACTAGAAACATAGTAAAAGAATATCCACACATAAAAGTAGTAATCCTCTCTGGATATGATGATAATGAATATGTTCAAGCAGCCCGAAAAGCAGGTGCCAGTGCTTTTGTAACGAAGGAGAAGTCAAATGTCGAACTGGTAACTGCAATTAAACTATCTTACCAAGGATATCAGGTGTACCCTAGTGATATGGATGATGATTCTTCTAAAAATTTAACCAAAAAGGAACGAGAAGTACTGAAACTAATCGCTGAGGATAAAACGAATCATGAAATTAGTGAAATATTAATGATTAGTAAACGCACAGTGGAACGCCATATCTCCTCCATTCTTTCAAAACTCAATGCCGATTCTCGTGTTGGCGCCGTTGTCAATGGGCACAAGATGGGGTATCTGTCCTTTCATGAAATTGATCGTTCTTTTCGAAAATAGTTTTTTTCATTAACACTTATAAATGACTGGTAAATTACTGGTACTTCTATTTGGGATGGATATTTCAAATAAAAGGGGTGATCTTCGTATATGTTAAGAATGAAATACATCGCAACCAAAAAACTTTACATTTTTCGGTGAACTACGGCTCTTCTGTCGCCTAAAGCGCCAGTAGTAGCCGAGTTTTCTTTATTGGTATTTCATAGGAATTTTCATTTTTACAGTAAGCCCCCATTCAAACAACGCATATAAATCAACAGCACCTCTTGTTAAAATT
>ERZ1673815.58-NODE-58-length-19940-cov-32.906311_pt1 | contig 19940 bp, 17 predicted proteins | sample MGYA00580147_ERZ1673815 | MGnify/ENA primary metagenome ERZ1673815 (study PRJEB41219, sample SAMN04549617) | soil metagenome | isolation source: soil | place: USA: Puerto Rico, Laguna Bouqueron NWR | collected 2009-06-01 ...
AAATCCCATTTTTTGGTGACGAGACCACTTCTCGTCGTCATTTTTATGCGGGAAAGTCCATTTTTTGGCGACGAGACCACTTCTCGTCGTCACTTTTGGGCGGGAAATCCCATTTTTTGGTGACGAGACCACTTCTCGTCGTCATTTTTATGCGGGAAAGTCCATTTTTTGGCGACGAGACCACTTCTCGTCGTCACTTTTGGGCGGGAAATCCCATTTTTTGGTGACGAGACCACTTCTCGTCGTCATTTTTATGCGGGAAAGTCCATTTTTTGGCGACGAGACCCCTTCTCGTCGTCATTTTTAGCCGGGAAATGCCACTTTTTGGTGACGAGACCACTTCTCGTCGTCATTTTTGCGCGAAAAACTCCATTTTTTGGTGACGAGACTCTTTCTCGTCGTCACTTTTGCGCGAAAAACTCAACTTTTTGGCGACGAGACCCTTTCTCGTCGTCACTTTTGTACGGGAAACTCCATTTTTTGGTGACGAGACCACTTCTCGTCGTCATTTTTATGCGGGAAACTCCATTTTTTGGCGACGAGACTCTTTCTCGTCGTCATTTTTGTACGGGAAACTCCATTTTTTGGCGACGAGACTCTTTCTCGTCGTCACTTTTGCACAGGAAACTTCTTTTTTTGGCGACGAGATCACTTCTCGTCGTCATTTTGAACAGGAAAATGCCACTTTTTAGCGACGAAACCTCTTCTCGTCACCATTTTGAGGCGGGAAACTTCATTTTTTTTAGAAAAAATAGTAGAATTCCAATATAATAGATTTTGAAAATTATAACTACAAAGGATGTGGAATATGATTTATAAAACTCGATCAGAATCTATTGAATTAAAAAAAATGAGGATCCTCAATCTTAGGATGGAGTTATCCGAGAGAGACAAGCGGTATTACTACAATTTAAGAATGGGTTATGAAGGAGAAGTATTATTTGATTCAATGGCTGAAAAACTTCAATGTGACTGTCTCGTTCTGAACGATTTATTGCTTAAAGTAAACAACTCTACGTTTCAAATTGATTCTTTAATTATTACTCCTAATTCAATCCACCTAATAGATATAAAAAACTATATAGGGGATTATTATTACAAAAATAATAAAATTTATAAGAATCCTAGCCAAGAAATCGCAAGCCCTCTCACTCAATTGGAAAGAAGTGAAACACTTTTGCGCAAATGGCTTACAGAGCATGATTTTGATATGCCGGTTGTATCTTATGTTATTTTTGTTAACCCTGAATTCACATTATATCAGGCTTCTCCTGACGTACCTTTTATACTTCCGACACAAAATAAACAATACTTTAAACAACTCAACTCAAATACAACAAAATTAACGAGTAAACATAAAATGTTGGCGGATCAATTAATCAATGCACATATTGTTGAATCTCCCTTCAGTCAAATACCATCCTATGAATATGAGAAAATACGCAAAGGGATTTACTGTAAAGACTGTCATTCTTTTTCATTAGTCATTGATAAAAATTTTTATAAATGTATCTCGTGTAATAATGAAGAAAGGATTGAAAGCGCTGTTCTTCGGAGTGTAGATGAATTCAGATTGTTATTTCCCGAACGAAAAATAACAACAAAAGCAGTTCAAGAATGGTGTAATATTATTGAAAATAGCGGGAGGGTTTATAAAATATTAAAGAAAAATTATAAAACTTTGGGAAAAAATAGATGGATTTACTTTGAATAGGCAAAAACTGAACCGCTCCAAAACTAACAAATATTAAATGTCTTAGAAAAATGCGGGCCGCTTAATGAAGTTGCTGTTGCTCGGAACTGGCCATTAAAACTTGTCCAATGTTTTTGCCCAAAATTACTATACTTCCAGAAAATAATTCGGCAAGAGGAGAAACACAAATTGTTATCTCCTCTTGCCGCGATTTTGGTCTTTTCCATTCCCAGCCTTTTAAATTAATCCAAAACTTCCACCCAACCTCTTTTAATTGCCTCGACGACTGCCTGCGTACGATCATTACAGTTCATTTTTTGTAAAATATTACTTACATGGTTTTTAACGGTTTTTTCACTAATATATAATGCTTCACCAATTTTTCTATTACTCTTTCCTTCTGCCAGCAGTTGAAGTACCTCACATTCACGGCGTGTCAACAAATGATACGGACGTCGAATATTTGCCTTATACCCTGAATTTTTTTTCGCTGCATTTTCTGCAAGTCTACGAAACTCTTTCACCAAGTTATGAGTTACTTTTGGATGGATATAAGATCCTCCCTCTGCTACCACTTTTACTGCCTCTATTAAGGCATCCACGTCCATTTCCTTAAGTAGATACCCGCTCGCACCGGTTTTCAACGCATGTGTCACATAATTCTCATCATCATGAATCGATAATATGATAACTTTTGTTTCCGGAAAACTTTCAACTAAATGCTTCGTCGCCTCAACTCCATTCACGTGAGGCATGTTAATATCCATAATTACTACATCCGGATGATACTTTTCTACAAGTGCGACAGCCAGATTTCCATCTTCACCTTCCCCGACAACTTCAAAGGATTTCTCGAATTCCAGTATTTTTTTTATTCCTTCCCGATAGAGTTGATGATCATCTATAATCAATATTTTTGTCTTTTTCAAAATGATTATCCTCCCTTGCCATTGTGTAACCAGTCTTTTTTAGCTAATGGAAAAGTAAAAATTTCCCAATTTCTACTTTCCTAACGCATAAGTGTATAAGGAAAGCTTCGCAGGAATACCTCGCAACCGAAAAAATTTTATATTTTTTCGGTGTACTAGAGAGACTTCGGTAGCTTTACCTCTCAAGCGAAAATGTTTTTTCGCTGAACTGCGGCTCTGCCGTCGCCTGATGGCTTGGCGCAGTCGCCGAGTATTCTTTAAAATGATCTCTTAAAAATGTTGGAAGAAACGATGCTTAGTATTCTACAAAACGTTTACATGTAGTTCAAAGGTAGTATTTGCATTGATAGATTTCAACTGTTAAAAAAGAATGGGATGGAATAAGCAATATCTGTTATATTCGATATTCAACTAACATCTACCTGCTTGTGTATAAAATTAGAAAATACACTTTTTTGACAAAAAATGACAAAAGCTCATGTGATGAGAGCGCCACTGAAAAACAATTCGAATAAGTTCACTTATATAGATATAGTAGTATAAATCACAAAAATACATCTAAATATGCTGTTTAGCAAGTAATCTTATAATTATTTATCGCTTTTTTAATGGCCTCTGCAACGGGCCTATTTTTGTCCCACAATTATACTAAAGTGTCCATACATCAATTAATATTCTCCGTTTTTCGAACTAATTATTATTTTACAAAATAAACCATTTAATAACTAGGTCCATATTACTTATTTTAATGGAATTTTAATTATAACTTTAGTCCCATTCCCTTTACTCGATTGGATCGAAATACTACCGTCAAGTAATTCTACTCTTTCTTTCATCCCTCTTAGTCCAAAAGAACCTTCTTTTTTTAACATCGGGTCAAAACCAATGCCGTCATCTTTTATTACAGCAATAATGTTGTTTTTATTAATTTCAAGCTTTACTTGAATTTCCTTTGCCTGCGCATGTTTTAGTGCGTTTTGAACAGACTCTTGAATCAAACGAAACAGCGCGACTTCCATTTTTGAATCGATCCGTTCATCAACTCCAATATACGTGAATGGAATCTGAATTTTTGCCATTTTATTATATTCTTCTACGGTTTGTAAGTATTTTTTCAGCGTTGGTACCAAGCCTAAATCATCCAATGCCATCGGTCGCAGGTCATAAATTATATGGCGTACTTCATAGAGGGCGTCGCGAACGGTTTCCTTTAATTTTTTAATTTCCGCTAAAGCCTCATCAATTCCACGTTCATAATAAATTTTTTCGATTAAGTCAGAACGCATCATGACATTGGCCAAAATTTGAGCCGGACCATCGTGAATTTCCCGGGACAAACGCTTCCTTTCTTCTTCTTGGACTTCCAAAATTTTTAAGCCAAATTCCTGTTTTTCATGTGCATCTTTAATTAACTCTGTCATACTCTTTAAATCGCCGGTTAAATAATTAATCACCACATTAACTTGGGAGACAAGTTTGTCGGCCCGCTCAATTGTCTCTTTGATTCCGACAACCCGTCGTTCCAGTTCATCCCGCCGTTCTCTAAGCTGTTTTTCCATTTGTCTGGACATCATTAACTTTATTTGTAAATTATGTGCATATTCATAGACGACACGCACCTCGTGCTCAGAATATGTATCAAAGTGCTGACTGACCTCTGATAATCTTTTTCTTGCCTGACGAGTTTCTTTTTCCAGTCGATCTTCTTCTTCAATCAATTCGCTAATCAATTGTTTTGTTTTCTCTAATTCTGCAATAATAAATTCATAATCCTTCCGACTTTGTTCACCAATTTTATAGATTTCTGTTTTACTCTCATCAACAGTGTCTATCATTTTATTTAAAATAGCATCTAATGATTTCGTATCAAAATGTTTCGCTGACATAGTTTCACTCCAATAAGACAAATTTTCTCGGGTGAAAACCCAATGCACCAAAATAACTATCATTTATCTATTTACCATCATACCACTATTTCCAAGAAAGGTTATATAGTTTACAAATGCTATATTATTCAGTATACTATATACATTTTTACATAAAAGATTAGCGGTTTTCAATCAGAGTGATTCATAGTAATTGCGACAATGCTTTACCTTTTATATAATAGAACATATGTATGACAAGAAGCGAAAGTAATTACTTTAAGCAGAAGGGAGATTTCACTTGAGAACAGATTATTTGACAGTAAAAGGTTATGGTTCCAACGAAATTGTCATCCAAAAATCACGGTTTATCTCCTACATAAATCGGGCAGAAACGATCGATGCAGCCCAAAGTTTTATTCAAAAAATAAAAAAACAAAATTGGGATGCAACCCACAATTGTTCTGCCTATCTTATCGGCGAACATGATGAAATTCAGAAGGCGAACGATGACGGAGAACCAAGTGGTACAGCCGGTGTTCCGATGCTTGACGTGTTAAAAAAACGGAATGTAAAAGATACGGTTGTTGTCGTAACAAGATATTTTGGCGGAATAAAACTAGGTGCCGGCGGTCTTATTCGTGCTTATTCGAAAGCCACATCAGAAGGGTTAAACGCAACCGGAATCGTTGAGCGGAAATTGACGCGTATCATGCATACGACCGTTGATTATACTTGGCTGGGTAAGCTGGAAAATGATTTGCAGTCATCTGTTTACACGATTAAAGAGATCCATTATTTTGATAAAGTTGAATTGGAAACATATGTAGATTTTGGACAAGAAGATCAGTTTAAGGAATGGATGATTGAACATACGAATGGTCAAGCAAATATTGTTGAAGGCGAAACTCTTTACTTAGAAAAATTAATTGAGGAATAAAATGAACGGCAAAACAATATGACAGCCTTCTCTTTCACATATATTCTAGTAAATATATACGACACGTAACGGCATATTGTATAATGAAAGAAAATTTTTAGCGATTTCTCCATAAGGTGGGATTTTATGAAACGATTCCTGAAAATATTGATCGGTCTTTTGTTTACAACAGGATTCATTTTGATCGGATATGCCTTATATCACATTTGGGACGGAAACAATCAAGTTGAAAAAAGAATCGTAGAAGCCAAAAAAATCGTCGAACAAAACAATAATGATTCACAAATCGACCCTTCCTCTATCTCCTATCAACAAGGGGAAACAATCGGTATATTAAAAATCCCAAAACTAAAAAAAGAGCTGCCAATTATTGAAGGGACGGATGAAGAAGAATTAGAAAAAGGGGTCGGTCATTATACAGGAACCGCCTATCCATTGCAAAACGACCAAATCGTCCTTTCCGGTCACCGGGATACCGTGTTTCGTAATTTTGGGGAATTGGAAACAGGTGATACGTTTATCGTCGAACTTGAATATGGAAAATTTAAATACGAAATCTATGAAATGGATATCGTTCCGGCAGACGATACAACGGTGATTCGTTCGACGGCCCCGGATGAAATCTTAACGGTAACCACCTGCTATCCCTTTCACTACATCGGCAATGCGCCGGAGCGAGCCATTTTTTATGCCAAACCGGTTTCAAAAGGAAAAGAGTGACGCTTCTCTTTCAAAACCATAGTTAGCTTACAGACTGCCGCTCGGAAGCATGATATACCGGTTGCGCTAGATATGGTGATACTGGTGTGAAATCTGCCATACCTTATTGTGCCAATCGTTCATTAAAACAAAAAGTATTGAGAATGTAGTTATATCAAAATTCCACCATAAAATGGGCACCATAAAGTTAAAATAAACTTTATGGAAGCCCGGATTTTTTAAAAAAACTTAGTAGACTACATTCCTACATTTTGGACTAAAAAATAAATACATTGAATCAGAACAGAACGTATTTACCGTTGGATACCACCCTATTTTTCGTTCTTTTGGACTATATATGACGATAAAAAAATAATTAGCGATCCCTACTATATATTGTGTTAAATTTGCCATTGTGAACACTGTATCTAGTTTTTATTCATAATAACAATAATTTTTAAAAGGTTTCCAAAAAGAAATAGTTCATTCTTACTATATACAAATAGTATATTACGAATAAAATTAAAATAGTGGCTACCATGAATAGGAAATTTTTGAAGACTTTGTATCATACTAATTTCACTCTTTACCATGGTCGACATAAATTTTAAAATATGAATATTTTATTGTAAAATATGCATTTTTTGGTATAATAAATACTAGAAAGTAATTATTCAAAGATTTCTTAACCTATTTATTAAAATAAGCTTACCCACTATTCATATTTGCTAGAATTTGAGTGGATAGCTCTAGAAATTTGGTATACATGATTAAAGGCAAAACCATTGAAAAATGGTGACGCAAAGCTTAAGGGACTAACGTGTGAAAGGAACTAGACCAAGTAACACTATGTTTGCCAGCTGCCTATGTATACTCCTTCAAAAAATTCGGAGGGGTGCCTGATTTGTATACAAAACCAGTCAATTGGTTAACGATTGGAGATGTCTTAGCTGAAGATATCATTATTGATCATGAAGTTATTTTTACTGCCGGTACTGTGATAACACTAAATAAAATTTTAAAATTACAGTCTCTGGAAATAGCGTATGTAAAAGTTTCATCTACTCCATTTGCAACAGCAAATTATCAAAAGCAGACAATTATTTTTTCGGATTTAATTGCACAAGACTTTTATAACTTTTTGATAAAAAACAATAAAAACCAACGTTATTCAATCTTATTAAAGGACAATGAAGATTTCCAATTTGTAACCAATCATGCTTTACTGAATATGAACGAAAGCGTCGTCAACTTATTATCTGCATTAAAATCCTGGGATAATTGTTCTTATAAACATGTGCTTGATGTGTTTGTGATCGCTGCGCAATGGATGCGTTATCTGGGTATGACGGTAAGTGCTGATGATTGCTATGGCCTGCTTTTGCATGATATTGGCAAAATCAAAGTTCCACGTTCAATTCTGATAAAAAATCAAAGTTTAACCAATGAAGAATATGAATATATTAAAATGCACACAGAAAATGGGGATTGTATACTCAAAAGCCTTAATTTTCCTAACATTGTTTGCGATATGGCAAAATTTCACCATGTTCGATTTAATGGAACAGGTTACCCGAAAACATACCCTGAGGTTCTCGATATCAGAATAAAAATGTTAATGATCGTTGACGTGTTTTCAGCACTAACCTTAGATCGTCCGTACCGAAAAGCTTATAGTTTTGAGGATGGTCTGGATATTCTGAAAATGGAAGCGGATGGCTTTGATAAAGACCTTTTGCAGCAATTTATCAATTTTATCAAATATAAAATGGAAAAAATTCCGCAAAGGTGATTATTTATAAAAGAAACCTCATTTTTGACATATTTTTCATTCTTTGATACGGATTGGGAACACTAATAAAGGAAAGTTCAATCAGTGGGGGAATCCCCACTGATTATTTTAGGAATTCAGCTTAAAGTGCACAAGGAATGCTACGAAGCACGGGAAGGCTTCGAAAGCATGGGCTCCACAGTTGAAAAAGCAATGGCTTTATCAACGAATACATCGCAGCCGAATTATTTCGGTAAACAACTACGGCTCTGCCTTCTCCTAAAGCTCGGACGCCCGAGTTTCTTTATTTTTTTCTTCAATTTTTATCTAAATTTATCAAATTTCGTTTGATTTTGTTAACTTTTACTGTATGATTTTTATAGTTATGATTTTAAAAAATGTAAAACGAAATCAACAACTACGTTCATGGAGGGAATCAATTGAAAAGGGTCAAGGAAAAAAAGAAAAAGAGAAGATGGTTACGGTATACCATGATTATTCTTGGGGTATTACTCATCGGAATTTGCGGATATCTTTATTCTATTTATCATTCATTAACCAATGCGGTAGATAGTATGCACCAGCCGATTAGAGAAACATCTGAAAAGAGGCAAGAAACCGTTACATTGGAGAAAAAAGATCCGTTTTCCGTTCTTTTGCTCGGTGTGGATCAACGGAAAAATGATCGTGGTCGTTCAGATACTATGATTGTCATGACGGTTAATCCAAAAACGGAATCAATTGAAATGGTAAGTATACCAAGGGATACCCGTACAGAAATTGTCGGGAGAGGGACGATGGATAAAATCAATCATGCCTATGCTTTTGGCGGTGTGGAAATGTCAATCGATACAGTAGAACACTTTCTAGATATACCGATTGATTATTTTATCCAAATTAATATGGAAGGTTTTCAAGAAATCGTTGATGCAGTTGGTGGTATAACCATTGAAAATGACTTTGATTTTACATATGAAGGCGTTCATTTTCCAAAAGGAACGATCACATTAAACGGAGAGAAAGCATTAAAATATTCCCGGATGCGCTATGATGACCCTAAAGGTGACTTTGGTCGACAATTACGGCAACGGAAAATTATCGAAGCCGTTATTCGGGAAGGAGCGAGCTTAAAGTCATTAACAAATTATGGCGATATATTTTCAGCGCTTGGGAATAATGTAAAAACAAATTTAACCTTTGATGAAATGGTCGATATCCAGGCCAACTACCGGCAAGCAGCTAATAAAATTAAACAACAGCAAATTAACGGTACAGGAACGAAAATAGATGGAATTTATTATTATCAGGTTCCTGAAGAAGAACGCCAAGCCATTTCAAACCTGCTCAAAAATCAGCTTGAAATTGCAAGTTAATCAGAAGGGACTGTCTAAAAAGTCAACATAATGACTTAGGACAGCCCCTTGGACTTTAAAATAGCTGACGAGAATAGGTTACTTCTACAAAATTGAGAGTTTCCCACCTCAAATAAACTTGAAATAGCGCTAGAAAACTGAAAAATGATCCGGACAGTTCCTACCTATACACATGCTTCAGCAATTTGCAGATACAATGTTCCTTCACATTAACGTTTAAGCTCTCATCCATTTCCAAATTTCCCCTGGTGTAGCGTTTTTCCCATACAATAAAATCCCAACTTTAAAAATTTTCCCTGCCAATTTCATAAATAACCATACACTCATGATTAAAATGGCCAGCGATACAGAGATTTCGACCCAAGACCATTGATCCAACATAACTAACCGAAACAACAAAATCACCGGCGAAGTAAATGGTACATAAGATAACACTTGTGCCAAAATACTTGTCGGATCGCTTGCTACCGGTCCGATAAAGAAAAACGAAACAAACGGGATCATAATGACTAAACCTTGGAAATTGCCGGCTGTCGATATATCAGACATCGTTGCACCAATTCCGACAAAAATTGCTGCAAACAATAAATAACCAAGTACAGCAATTAGAAGGAATAGTAGCAATTCCGGAACAAATAAATATTCGAACAGTGGCAAGTCATTCATTGCCCACAAAATGAAAGGAATGCCGAATGCAAAAAAGACTAACACTTGCACAAGCCCTAACACAAAGTAACCGACAATCTTCCCTTGCATCAGCTCCCCCGGTGTAACCGAGGACAAAATGATTTCAGCAATTTTATCCTTCTTCTCTTGTGAAGCACTTTGGAAAATCATCATCCCGGTAAAAATAATCGATAATAAAATCACACCTGCAAAAACCCCCGGTACGATTCGTTGCATCAACTGTTCCTGATCCATCGCTTGTTCTTGCTCGGAGTTTTTACCCAATTGGTCAACCGATAAGGCTTGAATCGTAATTGGCGTAGAAACAGCCGCTAATTGCTCCTCTGTCAACCCAAGATTTTGCATCTGAACTAATTTAACCGCTTCTGTAAAAATTTGTACTTGACTTGATATACTTTCCGGGAAATCTTCACTTGTATAAAACGGTAAAGTTCCTTCATTAAAAGCACGATTATCAATAAAAAAATAAGCTGTGTTTTCCGCATCCTTCAATTTTTTCTCTACATCGGCTTCTTGAATATTTGTTTTTTCCAACTCAAATGGAAGCTTGTACTGTTCCACCATGGCTTCTAAATTTGCAAACGTATTTAGCTCATCGTGGACATAAATTTTTGCATTTTCATTATCGGGCGTATCGCCTCCCATTAAATTTCCAAGAAAACCAAATACAACCATTAATATCGGTGTTAAAAACAGACCGATAACGAAAGATTTATTTTTTAAATTCCGCTTGATTTCCCATTTGGCTACCTTCATCGTATTACGCATGTTCGTCACCTTCTCCCATTTGCTCGTTCGCTAACAATAAGTTTTTGTTCGTTGCTACATCAATAAAAATCTCATGTAAAGAAATCCGGTCCATAACTAATTCATTAATGACCATATCATCCGGCAGTTTTTTTAACCATTTTGCCGGTGCAATATCTTTATGTAAATATAAAACGGTCGAGTCTTCCTTAGATTCAATTCTTTGTACATCAGGAATTTGCTCTAATTTTTCTAAATTGTTTTTACCACGAATGGTGCATTTAAAATTGGCATATTTCATTTTGACATCATCCAAAGTACCGTAAATAACTTTTTGACCTTGTTGAATCATAAATAAGCGGTCACACATTTCTTCCACGACATTCATTTGGTGTGAAGATAATAAAATTGCTGCCCCATTCCTTGCCAAATGACGGATTTCCTCTTTTAGTAATTCTTGGCTAAGCGGATCCAATCCGGAAAACGGTTCGTCAAGTATAAGCAATTCAGGTTCATGTAAAATGGATGAAATAAATTGAACTTTTTGTGCCATCCCTTTAGATAATTCTTCCATCTTTACATGTTCTTTTCCTTCAAGATCAAATTTTTTCAAATAGGTCAATGCCCGTTCTTTTGCCTTGTTCTGCGGATAATCTTTCAAATCGGCTAAATAAAGAAGAATGTCCATAACTTTCACATTTTTATAAAGACCTCTTTCTTCCGGTAAATAGCCGATTTTATTACGGGGAATTTCATTATAACCATGAAAGGTGATTTTTCCTTCATCCGGGTACATGATTCCCATAATATTGCGGATCGTTGTTGACTTCCCGGCACCGTTTGGCCCAAGGATTGCCATAATTTCACCCTTTCGAACATCGAATGAAATATTGTGAAGTACTTTTTTATCTTTGAATGATTTTTCCAAGCCCTCCACAGATAACAATACGTCCATATAACTGCTCCTCTCCTGAAAGTGATTTAGTACAATATCTTAAAGTCAACCGGTCACTAGGCTATATATCCACAAATACGCCTCTCCTGAACGTGATTAAGTGCGAATGTTCAAGTGACAACATAAACTAAATTTAGAACTGCTTATTCAAAAAAATTTTATCAAACAAGTACAAAACGACTGGAATCAAAATATTTTGACTATGTTTCTCCAATTTTGAATAAATTCAGATCCTTTTTTTCAGATAGTACTATTTAATAGTACGTATATTGAGCCGATTGGTTTCACTTATTTGGAAAATGGATGGAAGATGATTATGGCATGCAAGAAGTACTGTTTGGAGAAATTTTTGGAGTGAAATATATAAAAACTGCCAAACTATCAACATTTGGATAGTTTGGCAGGTGATTATCAGATATTAAGATTCTAACAATAATTTTTCCGGATCTTCAAGCATTTCTTTCACTTTGACTAAGAATGTAACAGCTTCTTTTCCGTCGACAATGCGGTGATCATAAGAAAGGGCGATATACATCATCGGCCGAATTTCAATTCTAGTATTATTATCTACCGCAACCGGACGATATTTAATTGAGTGCATTCCTAAAATACCGACTTGTGGTGCATTTAAAATTGGTGTTGACAATAAAGAACCGAATGTACCACCGTTTGTAATTGTAAATGTACCGTCTTGCATGTCGGCGAGCGCCAGTTTTGATTCTCTTGCTTTTATCGCTAAGTCTGCAATTTCTTTTTCAATTTCGGCAAAGTTCTTCCGATCAGCATCTCTTACAACAGGAACGACTAAGCCGGAATCTGTAGATACGGCAATCCCTATATTGTAATATTTTTTCAAGATAAATTCGTTGTCATGGATTTCTGCATTTAAATAAGGTATTTGTTTTAATGCCGCTACGACTGCTTTTGTGAAGAACGACATAAAGCCAAGTTTCACATCATGTTGTTTTAAGAATTCATCTTTTCGTTTTTTCCTTAATTCCATAACTGCAGAAAGATCAACTTCATTAAACGTTGTTAAAATAGCTGCAGTGTTTTGCACATTTTTCAAGTTTTTCGCAATCGTTTGCCGTCTTCTCGACATTTTCACAACTTCAACGCGATCATCTTGTGGTACGAATACGGAAGCTGCCGGTTTCGATGTAGCTGCGGGTGCTACTGCTGCCGTTTTCGGTGCATTAGCAGCATTCAAGACATCTTGTTTGTTGACTCTTCCTAACGGATCAACAGTTGGAACTTGTCTTAGGTCAATCCCTTTTTCACGTGCCAGTTTCCGAGCGGCTGGAGAAGCAATGATATTACTTGCAGCCGGCGATTTTGCCGTGCTTTGTACCGTTACTGGTTCCTGGGTTTTTTCTTGTGGAGCAGCAGTTTTCGCTGATTGTTCAGGTACACTTGGTGCCGCATCACTTTGAGCCGGTTCTACGGGTGCACTTGCCCCTTCATCAACAATTGCTATGGTATCACCAACATTCACCGTGTCGCCTTCTGCAAATAATGTCTCTTTCAATACTCCGTCATAATCAGAAATAATATCAACGTTTACTTTATCCGTCTCTAACTCTAGGATTGCTTCACCTTTTGATACTGTTTCCCCCGGTTTTTTTAGCCAGTTAGAAATCGTCCCTTCTGTAATCGATTCTGCTAATTCTGGAACTTTAACTTCTGCCATGTTTCGTACACTTCCCTTTTTGTTTTATGTCTTTGGAATATCCGGCAGTGTCAGGCTTTTTAAATAGTCCTTACACAAAATCCGGATACCCCATTTCTCCCGTCTCCTGATTACCCCTAACAGTAAAACAATGGGGTTCTAAAATGAATTTGTTCATGTCCCTGTTTCATCCAAGGGTAACTCCCGCCGCGAAACAGTGGAGCACGAAAATGAATTAGTTATGTCCTGCTTATTTCAAGGATAACTCCCATCGAAAAACTGTGGAATTTTAAAATATAACTTTCATTCGTATTCAATGAAAATAGTTTTAACCAAAATTATTATGTTTTTCCGAAACGCGTATGGACGAACTGCTTAGTATTTCAATCATTAGGTCTTTCCCCGATAAAATAAGTGATTATTTCGACCGGTTGGAACCCCACACTATATCAATATGTGGGGTCTCCATCCATTTATTTTATTTAGTACTCAGAATAGCATCTAAAGTGATTGCTTCCCGGATAATTCGCTCTTGCTCTTTTTTATGAACCAGCGGATCTCCTTCTGACGGACTTGCCATAAATGGTCTTCCGATATAAGAAACAGGTAAACCTTTTGGAACAAGTTCTTGTAAGCGAGGTTGCATATAACTCCAAGCACCCATATTTTTCGGTTCATCTTGGACCCAGACAACCTCTTTTAAGTTTTTATACTTTCGTAAAATATTATTGATCTGCTTTTCCGGGAATGGATAAAGTTCTTCTACCCGAATGATATCCAACCATTTATATTTTTCCGGTTCCTTTAAATGCTCAGACAGTTCCACAGCGAGGCGGCCGGTACAGAAAATGACTCGTTCAACTTTTTCCGGTTCGATTCCCAGTCCCGGTTCTTCAATAATCGGTTGGAAGCCTCCATTTGTAAACTCTTCAACATAGGAACTGGCAGACGGATTCCGTAATAAACTTTTTGGTGTCATAATTATTAACGGTCGAATATACTCTGTTTTTAACAATGCTGCTTGGCGTCTCAGTATATGAAAATATTGAGCGGAATTCGATAAGTTAGCAACCGTCCAGTTGTTTTCCGCTGCCAGTTGCAAATATCGTTCCAATCTTGCACTGGAGTGTTCCGGTCCTTGTCCTTCATAGCCATGTGGAAGGAGCATGACCAAACCGGAAGATTCTCCCCATTTCGCTTTACCGGCTGAAATAAATTGATCAATGATCACTTGGGCACCGTTTGCAAAATCGCCGAATTGTGCCTCCCACAATACGAGCGTTTCCGGTGCAATAACGCTGTAGCCATATTCAAAACCGAGAATCCCTGCCTCTGACAATGTACTGTTATGAATGGCGAAACTTGCATTTGCAACGTCGAGATGTTGTAAAGGAATATACTTTTCCCCGGTTTCAACATCCGTTAGAACAGCGTTACGATGGGAGAAAGTACCTCTTTCTGAATCCTCACCGGTTAACCGGATTGGTTTTCCGTCTTTTAATATTGTTGCAAAAGCGAGTGCCTCTGCATGTCCCCAATCAATTTTTCCTTTCTTTTCAAAAACTTCGAGGCGACGACCGAGTATTCTTTCAAGCTTTTTAAAGGCTTTTAATTCTTTTGGCCAATCAAGTAGCGCTTTGTTAAGCGCTGTTAATGTCGCTTTATCCACCGTCGTGTCAACAGAAGGAAATTCCTTCACTGCACCCTTTTGTAATTCGGCAATTGTCGGTACTTCCTTAACTTGTTTATCAATACGGTCATTAGCCTGTTTTAACTTATTCCAAGCAGCCGTCTCCATTTCTTTTGCTTTTTCTGCCGTAAATATTTTTTCATCAAGTAATTTTTTCTTATAAACCTCTGTAATGGTCGGATGAGCTTTAATTTTATTGTAAAGAACCGGGTTTGTTGCCATCGGTTCATCCAGCTCATTATGACCGAGCCTGCGATACCCGATTAAATCAATCAAAACATCTTTATGGAATGTTTGCCGATATTCAAATGCCAATTGCATAACAAGAAGACTTGCTTCCGGATCATCGGCATTCACGTGAAAGATCGGAACATGGTATCCTTTTGCAGAATCACTGGAATATCTTGTTGAACGATACTCATGACCTTCTGTTGTAAAACCAATGACATTGTTCGCAATAATATGAATTGTACCGCCTGTATGGTAAGCTTCAGTTCCGGCAAAATTAAACACTTCATATACGATACCTTGACCGGCAAAAGCAGAGTCTCCATGAACAACAATTGGAAGTGCTTTATTTACATCTTGTTTTGGCGCACCTTTTTTAAACCGATCATCTTGGGCAGCTCGTGCGTATCCCTCTACAACCGCATCGACAAACTCCAAATGGCTTGGGTTGTTTGCTAAAGTTACTTTTACTGTTTTATTTCCAAGCTTCCGGTTGCGAACAGCGCCCAAGTGGTATTTTACATCCAGTGTATGACCGACTGTTTCAAAAAAGTCCGGATCGTTATTTTCCCATTTCGAATGTTGAAACTGTGATAACAGGGCCTCATAAGGTTTTCCCAACACATGTGCAAGTACATTTAGTCTGCCGCGATGTGCCATGGCAATCATTACATTTTCAATATTGTTTTCTCCTGCTAATTGGACAAATTCATCGAGTGCAGGAACAAGCGTTTCCAATCCCTCGACGGAGAAGCGTTTTTGTCCGACATACATTTTATGAATAAACTGTTCAAAACTTTCCGCAGCAACTAAGCTTTCAAATAGGTTAATTTTTCGCTCAACAGGAAATTTTTTTGAACCAAATTGATTTTCAATTTTATTTTTCAGCCAATCTTTTTCCTTTTCATCATCAAGATGTTGGAATTCAAACCCAATCTTACCTGTATAAACATTTTTCAAATATTGAATCGCTGATAAGCCGTCGGAAAAATTCCCCTTTAAATTCGGACAAATAATATCAGCCGGGATTTCTCTTACATCGGATTCTGTTAAGCCATAATAAGCCAAAGTGAGTATTTCTTGCTTTTCTTGTTTTTCTAACGGATAAATATCTGCCTCTAAATGGCCATACAATCGAATGTTTTCGGCCAATTTCATAACTTGGACAAGCTTTTTCATTTTGTTCAGTACATAAGTCGGCGAAAGCTCAGTAGATATTGCCGTGCCAGTTACGCTTGTTTCCTCAACTTGCGGTTCACCCCATTTGGCAAACAATACTTTTAGGCTCTCTTCCACTTGGTCAGGATTTTCGAGATATAAATCATACTGCTCAATTAAATATCCCAAGTTTAGTCCGAGAAAATCATGCCAAGGGTTTCCTTCACTGATCATTCCATCCACATCCCTGTTCATAATAATTTCACATGCCATCACAACTATAAAATAACTTAAGTAAGCGCATGCAGCATCCCTTTGCCTCTAATATAGCATATTTCCAACATATAAGAGCATGAAACGACTTATTTATTACATCTTTTGTTGAAATCCCGTTTCCTGAATTAATACTATTACATAAATAGTAAAAATTCTAGTGTTTTACTCGTATTTTACCCGTTTTGGTAATTCAAAATGCTTATTGCTTTTCGTAAACTTCATCAAAAATAATAATGTCTCTCATTTGCTATGTTTTCCCGCCATTCTTATAATTTTCTATTTGCTTTTGTTTATGATTATTATATGAAGAAAATGTTTTTTTGAGAGGGGTTTTTGATTTTAGTAGGAGGAGATTGTTTATAACTGATTTAGATAAATTTTGGCTGCATATTTCAGAGTTTCGGTTGATTTTCATTTCGGTGGCGGACGCTTTCCGCGGGCACGGCCTTAGCCGCTTCGTCGCTCGTATCCTCGCTCCTGCAGGGTCTTCGGCTCGTGCTGTTCCCGCAGGAGTCGCCGCCACCTTCTCTTCAGTCAAATTATACAAATTGGATTAATTTTTGACTTTCTGGACAGCCCCTTTCCTTATCGATTCGTCCAAGTTTATGGGTACTTTTGGAAAATGCGCGAGTTTCATTCAATACCAATTAATTATGGTCATCCTTTCTATAGGAGTAAATCAAAATTCGTTCATTTGGGTTATGCTCAAATTCCCCTTCAATTTTAATTTCTTTAGTTAGCTGGAAAATGGTTCGATTATCCAAAAATGACAGATATTCAATGGAAGGATAATAAAAAATTAAATCCACTTCCCGGTTAAATTGTTCAAGCGATTCCATAATGTTGTTGAATACTTTTATAAAAATTGGCGCCGAAAACGGATTAAAGAAATAAAATTTGTTATCTGTCGGCTGAACGATGTATTTTTCTGCATGCATACAGAAAAATTGGATTTGATATTTACTTTTTGGTCTGTGCTGTAAATAGTGAAGTCGATTTTTTTCTGCTAAAAAATATAAATGATCATCCATTTCGATTCCTCGCGCATTCACACCAAATACAGCATTTAAATAAAACAACAGCCGGCCTTTTCCGCAACCATAATCAACAACATGGTCACTCGGCTTTAATTCTATTTTTTTTGCCAGCTGTTCAAGTACGGGATAGGGGGTCGGTTCATAAGGATAATAATTTAAAAACGGCTTGATATTCCGTTCAGGACCGGTTTCAATATTCAGCTGTTTATCGTAATTCTTTTCTGCCATGGTTGCTGCTCCTAATTTGCCAGTCATGTTTTCTGATTTTGTGAGGCTAATCCAAAAATTTTTACCGGATATTCCAATAGAGATCAACTTTTGCTACGGTTAGTCTAATTAATCGTATAATGCGCGAACAAGTCAACCATCAACTTTTGCTATTTAATAAATTTTTATGGCAGTTGCCAGTTAATCTCTGTTTGGCCAATTGTTTTCAAAATCGAGTTTGTTTTGGAAAACGGTTTGCTCCCGAAAAAACCTCGATGTGCCGATAACGGGCTCGGATGGGGTGCCTTTATTATAAAATGTTTATTCGTATCAATAAGTTGCTGTTTCATTTGGGCTGCGCTTCCCCATAATATGTAAACGACGGGATTGCTTTTTCTGTTTAATATTTCGATCACCCGATCTGTAAATATTTCCCATCCCCTTCCTTGGTGGGAATGGGCCTGCCCTTCACGAACAGTTAAAACCGTGTTCAACAATAGAACACCTTGTTTTGTCCACGGGACGAGATAACCGGAAGAGGGAGGTGTGCAACCGAGATCCGCTTGTAATTCCAGAAAAATATTTTTTAACGATGGCGGGAGCGGCACCCCGGGTTTCACGGAGAAACTAAGTCCATGGGCTTGATTTGGACCATGATAGGGATCTTGTCCCAAAATGACCACTTTCACGTCCGCAAAAGCAGTGTAATGAAGCGCATTAAAAATTTCGTACATGTCCGGGTAAATCCGGTAATGTTTATATTCTTGTTTCAGAAATTCCCGAAGCTGCAAATAATAGGGCTTGGAAAATTCCTCTTCAAGGAGTGGCGCCCAATCATTTTTTAAAATTTGTTTTTTCATCTAACTCATTCCTTATTTCCATTCATTATTAGCATATAATTTTATCATAATATGATAGGATACGAGTATTTTCTAAACAAATAGATTGCTCTTTTGATGAAGAGCTAACCGGAAAAGCAATCATCTTACCGGATAACTCCAACCATTTATAAACTGTTTTGACTATTTTACTAAGGCTAATTTTTTCAGCCTTTGATGACTCCAGAGCAGAAGATAAGGGGCGTGTTTTGACTATTTTATTATTCCTAATTTTTTCAGCCCATAGTAGATACCGGAATTATCTACAGTGGTCGTTCGGTGTTTTGCATATGGAAAGAGATTTGGGTCTCCGTTTGCCATTACAAAACTTTCGCCGACTGTCTGGAGCATCTCCTTGTCGTTCATTCCGTCGCCGAATGCAATCGCCTGCTCTTTCGGAATTCCTAAAACAGCAAGAACCTTTCCCACGGCAGTCCCTTTGTTTATATTTTTTTGGATTAAATCATAAGCTTTTGAAATTCCTTCTACATTTACCGTGCTGACATATAAGTTTGGCAGTTGTTTATAAAACGGTACATGTTCCTTGGACAAATTCATTACTGTCATACTGTAGATAGGCAGGGCTAAATTTTCCGGATACAGTTCATTTTCCTTTAATTGGAAATGAGCAATGAAATTTTCCACTTCCGGATGCGTAAGCGAGGTGAAGAGATTTTTTTGGTCGGTATATAAAACTAATTCATTGTTATATTCTTTTGCTAAATTAAGGGTATGCTGAACGAGATCATGATCCATTGGTTCATCCAAGATTACGTTATTTTTATAAACGGCGTATGCCCCGTTATACCCGATTGCCGATCGAATCCCCAGTTCTGCCCGAAGTTCATCCAGCTCATGGAGAGGTCGACCGGTCGCAATAAAAACTTCTATGCCTTTACTTTGGGCTTCCTGAATTGCTTTTTTCGTTAGCTCTGTATATGAATGGTCATAGGTTAAAATCGTTCCGTCAATATCGAGAAAAAGTGCTTGATATGTCATAAATAACTCCTTTGTTTTTGATAATTGATGCTCACAATCTATATTAACATTGTTTTAGGAAATGAAAAAGGGAAGGATCCATTGGGTATGTGTCAAGTTTTTCTCGATAGTATTTAAATATCGGGTTTTCAAGACACTC
>ERZ1673815.59-NODE-59-length-17599-cov-32.878819_pt1 | contig 17599 bp, 14 predicted proteins | sample MGYA00580147_ERZ1673815 | MGnify/ENA primary metagenome ERZ1673815 (study PRJEB41219, sample SAMN04549617) | soil metagenome | isolation source: soil | place: USA: Puerto Rico, Laguna Bouqueron NWR | collected 2009-06-01 ...
AGTGTCTTGAAAACCCGATATTTAAATACTATCGAGAAAAACTTGACACATACCTGTCCCGTTCGGAAGTTGTCACTTTCAATTGTTAGTGATATTATATAACGGAATACAGTTATGAGATAAATTTCAGTTTGGTCGATTATTATGTTAATCGACCTGTTTTTAAGCCGGAAGTTTATTGTTAGGTGATTCTTTAAAAGGAGCGTTGGCTAATGGCTAATATTTTAAATAAAGTATTTGATTTTAATAAAAGGGAATTAAAACGGTTAGAGAAAAAAGCGAACCAAATTGAAGCGCTGGCTGATGAGATGGAGCGGCTAACTGATGATCAGTTGCGTGCAAAGACAGTGGAGTTTAAGGATCGAATAAATAATGGGGAAACTTTGGACGATCTTTTAGTTGAAGCATTTGCTGTGGTTCGGGAGGCTGCGCGTCGTGTTCTTGGTTTATATCCGTTCCACGTGCAATTGATGGGTGGCATTGTTCTCCATGACGGGAATATTGCCGAAATGAAAACCGGTGAAGGGAAAACATTAACCTCAACAATGCCGGTTTATTTAAATGCACTCTCCGGAAAAGGGGTCCACGTAATTACTGTCAACGATTATTTAGCAAGACGTGACGCCACTGAAATGGGACAAGTTTACGAATTTCTCGGTTTGACTGTCGGATTAAATTTGTCTGAAATGACTCGTGAAGAAAAACAAGCTGCTTATAATGCCGACATTACCTATGGAACAAATAATGAATTTGGCTTTGACTATTTGCGGGATAATATGGTTCTTTACAAGGAGCAAATGGTACAAAGGCCTTTGAACTTTGCGGTCATCGATGAAGTGGACTCCATTTTGATTGATGAAGCAAGAACACCGCTAATTATTTCCGGTTCTGCAAATAAATCAACCCAACTATATGTTCAAGCGAATGCTTTTGTTAATACATTAAGAGAAGATGTCGATTATACGGTTGATATTAAAACAAAAAGTGTTCAATTAACTGAAGAAGGGATGACAAAAGCAGAAAAGGCATTTGGGATTGACAATTTATTTAATCTCCAACATGTAACACTTAACCACCATATTAACCAAGCATTACGGGCCAAAGCGATTATGCAACGTGATGTCGATTATGTTGTTCAAGACGGTGAAATCATTATTGTCGACCAATTTACCGGCCGCTTAATGAAAGGTCGCCGCTACAGTGACGGCTTACACCAAGCGATTGAAGCCAAAGAAGGCGTACAGATTCAAAATGAAAGCAAAACAATGGCGACAATCACCTTCCAAAACTATTTCCGAATGTATGAAAAGTTGGCAGGGATGACTGGTACGGCAAAAACGGAAGAAGAGGAATTCCGTAATATTTATAATATGAATGTTATCGTTATTCCTACCAACCGTCCGATTATTCGTGATGACCGTCCGGATTTGATTTACTCGACAATGAAAGGAAAATTTCGTGCAGTTGTAGAGGATATTGCTGAACGGCATAAAAAAGGACAACCTGTGCTTGTAGGGACCGTTGCCATTGAAACTTCGGAATTAGTCTCACAAATGTTAATGAAAAAAGGGATTAAGCATAACGTATTAAATGCGAAAAACCATGCACGTGAAGCAGAAATTATTGTCCAAGCAGGACAAAAAGGTGCCGTAACAATTGCTACGAACATGGCCGGACGTGGTACAGATATTAAGCTTGGTGAAGGTGTGAAGGAATTAGGCGGACTTGCTGTTATTGGGACAGAACGACATGAGAGCCGTCGTATTGATAACCAGTTACGTGGGCGTTCCGGTCGTCAAGGAGATCCGGGGGTAACACAATTCTATTTATCAATGGAAGATGAGTTAATGCGTCGCTTCGGGTCAGATAATATGAAATCCATGATGGAAAGGCTTGGCATGGATGACACACAACCGATCCAAAGTAAAATGGTCACAAGAGCTGTCGAATCAGCCCAAAAACGGGTTGAAGGAAATAACTTTGATGCTCGGAAACGACTTTTACAATATGATGATGTTATCCGACAACAACGGGAAATTATTTATAAACAACGGTTCGAGGTCATTGATTCCGATAATCTTCGTGATGTTGTTGAAAAAATGATTAAATCGGTTATTGAGAAAAACGTTAATTCCTATGCCTCGGCAGAAGAACCACCGGAAAATTGGAATTTAAAGGGACTCGTTCACTTTATTAATGCGAACCTTCTCCCGGAAAATGATATAACCATCGATGTTTTAACCCGTAAAGAACCGGAAGAAATGATTGATTTGATTTTTGCAAAGGTCATTGAACGCTATAACGAAAAAGAAGAACAACTCGGTCCGGAAAAAATGCGGGAATTCGAGAAAGTCATCTTACTTCGGACGGTTGACTCCAAATGGACTGATCATATTGACGCAATGGACCAATTACGTCAAGGGATTCATTTACGTGCATATGGTCAAAGCGATCCGTTGCGTGAATACCAAACAGAAGGTTATGCGATGTTTGAAGCAATGGTGGATTCAATTGAAGATGATGTTGCCAAATATATCATGAAATCGGAAATCGTGAATAATTTGAAACGGGAGGAAGTTGCCAAGGGTCAAGCAGTCATTCCTAGTTCTGACGGTGAAAGTAAACCGAAACGAAAACCGATTCGAGTGGAAAAGAAAATTGGCCGGAATGATCCATGCTGGTGTGGCAGCGGGAAGAAGTATAAAAACTGTCACGGTAAAGAAGCTTAAAATTCAAGACCTGACTTGGAAAAGTTTTGCAGAAAGCGGTCCTAAATTCACTGCATGGTAAAAAGCATAAAATACAGGAGTGGACTTGGAAAACTTTTGCGGGATCTGTCCTATTTCGCTATCACAGAAAGCTTGTATAATTTTTGTGATAGCGTCATTCACTCATGATGGCGAACAGCTACTACGTTTCATAGTAAACGCCTATAATAAAATTAAGCTCTTGTCACAATTTGGCTAAGTAAATCCATGATATTTGTAAAAATACGCAACTTTTGTCAAAATATTTCCCGGAAAATATAAACGGGTTAGCACCTAAAATAGTTTAACGGAAAATTTTACGCTAAATATAGTATGGACCATATATAAAACCACACAATATTTGCACTTTAAGCGTAAGTTACTTAGAAAACCGGGCTGTTTAGGTGTTAATCATAAATTGTCGAAAAGAAAATCTAAAAAACCATAGAATACAAAAGTACTTTAGAGGTGATTAATTTGGAATTAGCGGAAATTCGCAATGAACTTGAAAAATCAGCTACACGTTTAGCAGAGTTTAGGGGGTCTCTTTGACTTAGAAAACAAAGAGGCTCGTATTGCCGAACTGGATGAAGTGATGTCGATGCCCGATTTTTGGAATGATCAAGAAAAGGCACAAGCTATCATTAATGAAGCAAATGCCTTAAAAGATCAGGTCAATGAATTTCACGATTTAAATGAAACCTATGAAAATTTGGAAGTGGCATTTGAATTAGTGAAAGAAGAACCGGATCCTGAATTACAAGCAGATTTAGAGAAAGAGCTGCTTGAGTTCATTGAACGTATGAACCAATTTGAGTTGGAACTGTTACTCAATGGGCCTTATGATAAAAATAATGCAATCCTGGAACTTCATCCGGGAGCAGGCGGTACGGAATCACAAGACTGGTGCTCGATGCTCTTAAGAATGTATACACGATGGGCAGAGCAAAAAGGATTTAAAGTGGAAGTATTAGACTACTTACCGGGAGATGAAGCAGGGGTAAAAAGTGTTACGCTTTCGATTAAAGGGCATAATGCTTACGGCTATTTAAAAGCTGAAAAAGGTGTTCACCGCCTTGTCCGAATTTCTCCGTTTGATGCTGCCGGCCGTCGTCATACTTCTTTTGTTTCTTGTGAAGTTATGCCGGAGATTGATGACAGTATTGAAATTGAAATACGTTCGGAAGACTTACGGGTTGATACGTACCGGGCAAGTGGAGCGGGTGGACAGCATATTAACAAAACATCTTCAGCTGTACGGATTACGCACATTCCAACCGGGATAGTCGTTGCCAGTCAGGCTCAGCGTTCTCAAATTCAAAACCGTGAAACAGCAATGAACATGTTAAGAGCAAAGTTATATCAAAAACAAGTGGAAGAACAAGAAAAGAAACTGGCGGAAATTCGTGGTGAGCAAAAAGAAATTGGCTGGGGAAGTCAAATTCGTTCCTATGTTTTCCATCCGTACTCGATGGTTAAAGATCACCGGACTAATACGGAAACCGGGAATGTCCAGGCCGTAATGGATGGGGAAATTGATCAATTTATTGATGCTTATTTAAGGTCGAGAATCCAATGATGTAAAAGGAGTTGCACCTGTCGTCCGTCAGAATTCAATAATGAAAGAAAAAGAGGGCTGGTTCTTGCAACCGGTCCTTTTTTAGTTCAAAGCGCTACTTCCCGTTTTCCACGGGTAAATAATTATTGCAATTCGAACAAAAAAACGAATAAAATATAGTGTGGAAAAGCTTATTCATCGTCTACATATCTTTGCTTGAGCTCAATAGAAAAAAATAAAGGAGTACAGCTATGGGGAAACGGGTTAGAAATACGATACAAATACCGCTAGTGGAAAAATTATTGAGCTATATTTATGTATTAGTGGGTGCCGGCATTGTTGCGGTTTCATTTAATGTGCTTTTACTGCCAAATGAAATAGCTTCAGGTGGAGTTAGCGGCATAAGTACAATTTTACACGGTCTCTTTGGTTGGGAACCGGCTTATGTCCAATGGTCGCTAAACATTCCACTGTTTATTGCAGGTGTTATTTTTTTAGGATATCAATACGGTATCAAAACACTGATTGGTACGCTCTTTGTACCTTTTGTTGTTTTTTTAACAAAAGATTTGGAACCGTGGACATTGAATCCAATGCTGGCTGCTTTATTTGGAGGAATTGGTATCGGCCTTGGTATTGGGATTGTCTTTCGCGGGAATGCTTCAACCGGCGGGACGGATTTAGCTGCTCAAATTATTTCTAAATATACCGGAATATCCTTAGGGAAATCTGTGGCACTTATTGATGGTTTAATCGTTATTTCCGCCAGTATTGTTTTTGATATTGAAAAAGGTTTATTCGCTTTAATCGGATTATACTTAACTAGTAAAACGATTGACCTTGTTCAAATCGGATGGAGTCGTTCAAAGATGGTTCTTATTATTACCAATGAGGAAGAAAAAGTAAAACGTGCCATTTTAGAACAAATTGATCGCGGCTTGACGAAACTCAAGGCCTATGGAGGTTACACGGATCAGGAGCGGAATACCATCATGGTTGTCGTGGATCAGTCGGAATTTACCGGGCTGAAGCAAGCTGTACGAAACATAGACCCAAACGCCTTTGTTATTGTCGTTGATGCTTCAGAGGTGCTTGGCCAGGGTTTCAAAACAATTCATCGGTAAATTGAAACTTCCATCAGTGTTATTTATCCACCATTAGTTGAACCAGACGGACGGATGCGGGCATTTCACCTCCACTTTGTAAATTGCAAAATCTTGAAGTCGGGATTACTGCCCGACAAACTTGCAGCACCTTTTCAAAAATTCGTTGCTGATAAGTTCCGGTATTAGTATTCCAATCGGGGAATCATGTATACTTAATGATAAGTACGAGAATATTTAATGCCGAGATGTTCAAGTAAGGGGTCGAATACGAAATGAAGAGGAAGATATTTTACGCTTTTGGCAGTATCTTTTTGCTGTTATCATTGACAGCATGCGGTGGGAATAACAATTCGAGCAGTGGAACAACTTCAGATTTAACCGGAGAACAGTTATTTGCACAAAGTTGTTCCGGTTGTCACGGTGCAGACTTGAAGAAAGGTTATGCACCGGATTTAGATAAGATTGGGTCAAAATATTCTTCTGAAGAGATTCAAGATATTATAGAAAAAGGGATTGGCGATATGCCAGATGGTTTATTAAAAGGTGAAGATGCGAAAAAAGTTGCCGATTGGCTGGCAACGCAGGAATAACATTATAAAGAATCCTCCACATAATTAGGTGGGGGATTTTTTTATTCCAAAGCATAGGTCAAAAGAACTAAAAATCTATCAATAATTTAAAATATAGATCAAAAGTACTAAAAAATCTATCAATAATTTTTTTTTTTGTCTTTACCGATATTTGTTTCATTATTATAATGATAAGAAGAGAACGACATAATCTTTGGTTATTCTACAAAAAATGGTAAATCCCCCAATAAAACCACACCTTCTGAAACATAAATGTAATCTTTTTTTATCTCAATTTGTCAAAATATGATGTTATAATGGTAGATGTGTAGAAAATTGCAGACGATAAAATAAAAAGTTGATATATAAGAAATGACAAATTTAGATAGGTGATTGTAAATGATTGTTATGGAAAATGTATATAAAAAGTACCCGAATGGTGTTGTGGCAGCCAATGGGATCGATGTGGCGATTGAGCAAGGAGAATTCGTTTATGTCGTTGGTGCAAGCGGTGCGGGGAAATCTACTTTTATAAAAATGATGTATCGTGAAGAAAAGCCCACAAGTGGAAAAATTATTGTTAATGGTATAGATATAGCAAAATTAAAAAGTAGTAAAGTTCCTCTCTTTAGAAGAAGCATTGGTGTTGTTTTCCAGGATTTTAAGCTTTTGCCGTCTTTAACGGTATATGAAAATGTTGCTTTTGCCCTAGAAGTAATTGAAGAATCCCCGAGAATCATTAAAAAAAGAGTTATGGAAGTACTAGAATTGGTTAATTTGAAACATAAAACCCGTATGCTTCCATCTGAGTTATCCGGCGGGGAGCAGCAACGGGTTTCTATAGCGAGATCAATCGTTAACTCACCAAGTATTGTCATAGCGGATGAGCCGACGGGAAACCTTGACCCTGATACGTCATGGGAGATTATGAAAACATTTGAGAAAATCAATTCTCATGGAACGACGATTGTCATGGCAACTCATAATAAAGATATTGTGAATACGAAAAAACATCGTGTTATTGCCATTGACGGAGGAATGATTGTCCGAGATGAACAACGAGGTGATTACGGTTATGAAGCTTAGAACAATCGGACGACATGTACGGGAAAGTTTTAAAAGCATTTGGCGTAATGGCTGGATGACTTTTGCGTCAGTAGGTGCTGTTACAGTTACGCTTCTTTTAGTTGGCGTTTTTTATGTGATATTAATGAATTTGAATGAAGTAGCTAATTCCATTGAAGAAGATGTAACCATTAAAGTTTTGATTGATACAACAGCAACCCCGGAGCAGCAGAAGGCACTCGAGACGGAACTGAAAAGTATGCCTGAAATCAAGTCGGTTGTATTTTCTTCAAAGGATAACGAGCTAAATCAATTAGTTGATAGTTTTGGACAACAAGGGGAAATTTTAAAGCTTTACGAACAGGAAAATCCGCTCAATGATGCCTTTCTTGTTAAGGCAGCAGAACCCGAAACAACGAAGCAGGTGGCTAAAAAAATTGAAAAGTTGGAAAGTGTTCACCTTGTCAATTACGGCCAAAATGATGTAGATAAATTATTTAAGATTATTAGTATCAGTCGTAATGTCGGTCTTGTGATCATCATCGGATTGCTATTAACAGCGGTTTTCTTAATTTCAAATACGATCAAAATTACGATTGTTGCCAGAAGAAGAGAAATTGAGATTATGCGATTGGTTGGTGCAACAAACGGTTTTATTCGCTGGCCGTTCTTTTTGGAAGGATTGTGGTTAGGTATCTTTGGGTCAATCATACCTATAACTATTATCGCAATTCTCTATAAAAATATTTATGGATACTTGGCACCAAAACTGGAAGGGAATTTTATTCAAATTCTTGAATTCACTCCTTTTGTCTATCAAGTAAGTCTACTTTTACTGTTGATGGGCTGCATCATTGGTGTATGGGGAAGTATGATGTCTGTACGTAAGTTTTTAAAAGTTTAATAGACTTTTTTCAGCTAATAGGAAAATATAATTTTTCAATTTCTACTTTCCTAACGCATAAGTGCACAAGGAAAGCTTCGCGGGATTACATCGCAACAGAAAAAATTTTATATTTTTTCGGTGAACTACGGCTCTGCTCTCGCCTAAAGGCTCAGCAATCGCCGAGTTTTCATAATAACTTATCAGGTCCTTTTTTTCTTTGTATGGAAAAAGGGCCACATACATAATAATTCAACGAGTAAAGGAGGAAAAGGGTTGGAAGGAAAGAAGCTTACATTAGCAATCACACTTACTTTAGGATTAACAACTGTGTTAAATGGTTCTTTTGTTCATGCCGCATCAGTTTCTGAGCTGAATAAACAACAAAAAGAGTTAGAGCAAAAGAAATCGAGTGTCATTTCCGAATTAAATGAGGCATCCCAAAAACTTGAGGAAAATAAAAGTAATCAAGCGGCATTAAGTGCAGATATGCAAAAATTGGATGCAGAAATTCAAGAGGCGACACAAAAGTTGGATGAAATCAATCAACAAATCAACCAAAAAAATCAAGAGATTACGAATTTAGAAAATGAAATTAAACAAATAGAGGAAAGAATAAAAAAACGTGATCAGCTCTTGAAAGAACGTGCCCGGGCTATGCAAGCGAACGGAACAGTCAATTATTTAGACGTTTTATTAGGGTCACAGAGTTTTACCGATTTTATTAGCCGCGTAACTGCAGTTTCCACAATTATGGAGGCTGATAAATCAATTATTGAAGAACATAAACGGGATCACAAATTATTAAATGAAAATAAATTGAAAATTGAGCAAGAAAAAGCACAAATCGAAACTTTAAAAGGGCAATTGGAATCAACAAAAGCAACATTAGAAACGAAAAAGGCAGAGAAAGATCAAATTTTAGCCAAGTTAAAAGAAGAACAAGATTCCTTAGAAGAGCATTATATGGATTTACAAGAACAACAGCAATTGTATGCAAACCAAGAAGCCGCTATAAAGAAGGCCATTGAGCTGGAACAAAAGAGACAAGCTGAAGCAGCAAAAGCTCAACAACGGGAAGCAGCTGCAAGTGGCGGTGGCGGAAGTTCTGCACCGGCTGCACCTGTAACAGGCGGATTATTTATTCGTCCGACTGGCGGATCGATAACATCCGGATTTGGTGGTCGTGGGTCAGGACATCATTTTGGAATTGATATCGGCGGTTCAGCAGGGGATCCTGTCTATGCGGCAGCATCAGGGGTTGTCTACCGTTCCTATTACTCCTCGAGTTATGGTAATGTTGTATTCATAACCCATTATATTAATGGACAAACATATGATACAATTTATGCTCACCTTTCATCCCGAAGCGTTAACGAAGGCGACGTCGTTCAGCAAGGCCAATATATCGGTGCAAAAGGGACAACCGGACAATCAACTGGTGTTCACTTACATTTTGAACTTCATGTTGGAAAATGGAATGTTGCGAAATCCAATGCCGTCGACCCAAGAAGCTATATCCATTTTTAATAAACGCTAAGATGAAATGGATGAAGGAAAAATCACCTTTTTCTTTTATAAAAACTACCGGAAAATAAATGATCCGGTAGTTTTTTAATGGTTTCGGGGCAGGCAATAAAAGTAAATACGCCTGGCATGAAGATTTCGATTAAAAGCAAAATTGCACGTCGAATTCACATCGCAGAATCTAGATCAGACAATCAATTCCGATATTTTGAAATAAAACTTGTACGTCGAATTCACATCCTTATTGGAGATTATATATTAACGTATAAAAAAGCCGATTCCGGTCACTTGATTGAAACCAAAATCGGCCTTTCTCCATTCATTAATCATCCAAATTAACATTATGATAAACTTGTTGAACATCATCCAAATCTTCTAACGCATCAATTAACTTTTCAAATTGGGCTTTTGCTTCACCACTTAATGTGATTTCTGTCTGTGGGAGCATTGTGATTTCCGCAACGGAGAATTCGGTAATTCCTGCGTTTTTCAATGCTTGTTGAACTGCATGAAACTGTTCCGGTTCAGCATAAACAATCACACTGTCTTCTTCTTCCAAAATATCACGAACATCAATGTCCGCTTCCAGTAAAATTTCAAGTACTTCATCGGAGGTTTTTCCTTCAAACATAAACACTGCAGTCGCATCAAACATATACGTTACAGAACCGGTAACCCCCATATTTCCACCGTTTTTACCAAATGCGGCACGGACATCTGCTGCAGTCCGGTTGACATTATTGGTTAAGGCATCCACAATAATCATCGAACCGTTTGGACCGAAACCTTCATAGCGGAGTTCATCATAATGCTCATCCGAACCCCCTTTTGCCTTTTCAATCGCCCGATCAATGATATGACGCGGAACATTATACGTTTTTGCCCGTTCAATGACAAATTTCAACGCTTGGTTTAATTCCGGATCCGGCTCCCCTTTTTTTGCGGCAACAAAAATTTCCGTACCGAATTTCGCATAAATCCGGCTTGTATTTTTATCTTTTTGTGCTTTCTTTTCTTTGATGTTATTCCATTTACGACCCATTGGACACACGCCTTTCTCCATATAGAATAGATATATTTTAGTAAGAAATATACGGTAATGTATGTACTGCGGAAAATCGTCTTTTCTACAGATTGTACAAAATTTCACCTCAATATTATACAACAAAATAAAGCAAGTAGTGAATTTTTATTATTAAACGTTTATGAATAAAGATGAAAAGACACCGGATATAGGATGAAAAAACACAGGGACCGATGTACAAAACCTAAATGAATAGACCTACACAACATTTATTAAAAGCCATGGAGTACCGCTACCAACTTCTTATAAGGGATAAAAATCTAGTTCATAACTTGTCCGCTAAACTCATATATTTGAATGAATGACATTTAATGGCAAGGAGTGACAGATTTGCGAAAAACCCACGTGGCAATTTTGGTGACCTTTGCAATAATCTTTTCATCATTAGCAACTTACACAAGTATACAGATATTTTCAGATGACAAAACAGAGATAAGAAAGACAGAATATCGTCATTTGCCAAATGAATTCTCAAAAATAGAACAGGCTTATGAGCTGATAACGAAAGGGTATATTGAAAACGTGGATCCGGAACATCTTGTTGAAGGGGCGGTAGAAGGAATGCTGGCCACTTTGGGTGACCCTTATTCGGTTTATATGAATGAGGAAAAAGCAAAAGAATTTAACCGATCTTTAGACTCTTCTTTTGAAGGAATTGGTGCTGAAATGAGTGAAGTTGACGGCAAGGTCATTATTGTATCCCCATTTAAAAATTCTCCGGCAGAAAAAGCGGGTCTGAAACCTTTTGATGAGATTGTTGCCGTTGACGGACAAGATGTTAAGGGTCAAGATTTATATGAAGTAACATCTAAAGTACGAGGCAAAAAAGGAACGACGGTATCATTGCAAATATTACGTGAAGGTTTAAGTGAACCGATTTCGATTGAAGTAATAAGAGATAAAATCCCAATTGAAACAGTTTTTTCTGAAATTATTGAACAGGAAGAAAAGAAAATTGGATATATTACGATCACTTCATTTGCGGAAGAGACAGGCGAAGATTTTTTAAGCCGGTTAAATACTTTGGAAAAAGAAAAAATAGATGGGTTAATTATTGATGTCCGCGGCAATCCGGGTGGTCTTTTGCAAAGTGTAAAGAAAATTGCCGGAGAGTTGGTGCCAAAAGAAAAACCGATGTTTCAAATTGAGGGAAGAGATCAAGGGCAAGAACAATATTTTTCGAAATTAGCAGAAAAGAAACCTTATCCCATCGCGGTTTTAACCGATAAAGGAAGCGCATCGGCCTCAGAAATTTTAGCAGCCGCATTGAAGGAGGCAGGCGGTTATCCGACCATTGGCGAGACGACATTCGGAAAAGGGACGGTTCAACAACAAGTCGATTTAGGGGATAAGAGCTATATAAAATTAACGATGTATAAATGGTTGACACCGGATGGGAACTGGATTCACGGACGAGGAATTAAACCGGATATTTATGTTGTTCAGCCGGATTTGTACCATGTCCACCCATTACAAATTGATCAGCCGCTAAGTAAAGATATGAATAATGGGCAGGTAAAAAATGCTCAGTTGATTTTGAAAAGCCTGGGTTATGAACCGGGGCGGGTAGATGGCTACTATAGTGAAACAACGGAAACAGCTGTGAAACGATTCCAAAGAGAACATAACTTGCCGGATACGGGTATCATTAATGAGAAAACAGTTAGGAAGATGGAAAAGAAAGTGGCTGAAGCAAAAAGAAAAAAAGAAAATGACCGCCAGTTGCAAATGGCCCTGCGATATTTTCAGTATCAACATTAATATTCAAGAGAATCTATTGAGCATCCACAGTATCAAGATAATCGGCGGAGATATTTAGGTATCAACAAGGACTGCACACTTTGTGTAGTCCTTTCTTGTTATTCTTAATCCATTTAATAGTTAAGCTGTTTGAAACGTTTTTTGATATTCAATCTAAAATTAAATAATAGATAGGTTTTTTTATCCATATTTGCTAAAATAGTAGATAATAACCTATTAAATGATCCGATCGATTTAAAATAAAAATCTCGGGGGGTGTCGGGCTTGGAGTGGTTGCTTGAAATTGGAAAAGGGATTGGAAAATTCTTCTTAGACCCGTTACTTTATCTTGGAATCCTTTATGCTGTTTATCTTGGCTATATGCGGGTAAAACGAGAACGAAGGAATTTTCATATACGTATCCAAGATGGTTGGTTTGAGACGCGTATGTATTTTGGGAAAGGACTTATTTGCGGGCTTATTTTTTCCATCATTACTTTACTAATTGGGAATATCATCCCGCTGGCATTTGTTTTGACCGTATCAGCTGTTACGATTTTATTTTCCATCATCTTAAAACCGGGTTTGCTTTCCCCGGCATATACGATGGGGACCGGCTTTTTCTTAATCATGCTTATTACTATGTATCAAATTGAAGTTCCTGTTTTTCAAAACCTCTTTGCACAAATGGATACAGCAATCATTCCGGGGGCAGCCTTTTTAACGGGGTTTTTATTGCTGGCTGAAGGATTGCTTGTATTCAAAAATGCCAGTCAACACACATCGCCGAAATTGATACGCAGTAAAAGGGGAATGAATATGGGCATCCATGAGTCAAAACGATTATGGATGGTCCCGCTGTTATTTTTAATCCCTGCTGATGCACTTTCCATACCGTTTGATTTTTGGCCGGTTGTTCCTATTGGTCAGTCGACTTTTACTTTCCTGATTATCCCGTACTGGATCGGGTTTGGTAGCCAAATTCGCAGCGTTCATCCGAGTCTGGGAATTAAAGGGCAGGGAAAGCAAGTGATTTGGTTAGGAGTTTTAGTCACTCTGATTGGAGCGGCAGGATTTTGGTTTGAACCGGCAGTAATTGTGGCGATGGGCATTGCCTTAATCGGCCGCCTGCTGATTTCAATGGTTCATTATTATCAGGATAGCGGGCAGACTTACTATTTTTCTAAAAACCATTCCGGAATTGTGATTTTGGATATTATTCCGGGGACGGCAGCTGAAAAAATGAAGTTGAAGATCGGAGAAGTAATCAAGACGGTAAACGGGATTCCTGTTCAAAATGAGCAACAATATTATGAAGCGTTACAGAAGAACCGGGCGTTTTGCCGACTGGAAGTAATAGACGATAATGGCGAAAACCGTTTTGTCTCCAGAGCATTATACGAGGGAGAACACCACGAACTGGGCATTATTACGTTTGGCAATGAAAATAAGTGGGAACAAGACGTAGGTTGATTGGGTGGAATCTGTCCTTAATGACTCGGTGTGATAGGTAAAAAAGAATAAAACATTCATCTGGAGGAATGGCACTTAAAAAATTGTCATTCCTTTCTTAATCTATCGAAGCTTCTTCTGGTGTTGCGCAGTGGAATTAATGGGGGGACAGTTGATTTCTCGTAGTCTACTGGTGAATTCGCAGGGGTTATTGTTGAATTTTTCAATTTTACTGTTGAATTCATGTCCGAGTACTGTTGAATTTCCCTTTTTTTACTGTTGTTTACGGGGTGTTACTGGTGAATATTCCAATTTTATTGTTGAATTCATATCCGAGTGCTGTTGAATATTCTTTTTTTACTGTTGATTACGGGGTGTTACTGGTGAATTCAGGGATTCTACTGTTGCTAGTTGGGTCCGGGTACGCTCAGGAAAGGATTACTGAACCGTTGACACTAGGCTGCTAAATTTTGACTACTAACCTTCTATATGTAGAGAATAAAAATGCTTAAAATTAACAAATTTAATAAAAAAGGAGATGAACTGGTTTGTCTAAAAAAACAATCTATTTTTTGTGTACTGGTAATTCCTGCCGCAGCCAAATGGCAGAGGGGTGGGCAAAAAAATATCTAGGTAAAGAGTGGAATGTTTATAGTGCAGGAATTGAAGCACATGGATTAAATCCAAATGCAGTGAAAGCAATGAAAGAAGTCGGAATTGATATTTCTAATCAAACATCGGACATTATTGATGCTGAGATTTTAAATGATGCAGACTTAGTTGTGACTCTTTGCGGGGATGCTCGGGATAAATGTCCGGTTACGCCACCATATGTAAAAAGAGAGCATTGGGGCTTTGATGACCCGGCAAAAGCGGAAGGGACAGATGAAGAAAAATGGGCAGTATTTCAGCGGGTACGGGACGAAATTGGGGAGCGGATTAAGCGTTTTGCTGAAACAGGTGATTAAGGTGAAAAATATGTGGTAGGAAAGGAATTAATCGTAAATTTTGTTCGATACCACTACAGTTAGAAGTTTTATATGTATCAAAAAATAATCAATAGAAATATATATTCAAATGATTGTTTGACCGTTTGAATATGAGAGCATATAATAATTAATATAATAGTCAAATCATCATTTGAATGACAGGGGAGAAAAAATATGAATAATGATATTTGTGAAATAACGTGTATAAATGAGGAAAAAGTAAACAGGGTGAAAACGAGCTTAGCTGAACAAAATTCTACAGATGTTGCTAAAATTTTCAAGGCATTGTCTGACGATACAAGAATTAAGATTGCTTATGCTTTGTCAGTTGAGGATGAATTATGTGTGTGTGATGTAGCCAATATTACTGGTTCTACAATTGCCACAGCTTCTCATCATTTAAGGCTATTAAAGAATTTAGGTATAGCGAAATATCGTAAAGAGGGGAAGTTAGTATTTTATTCTATAGATGATGAACATGTGAAGAATTTAATCCATTTAGCATTTGCTCATCAGAAAGAGGTTAGGGAAATTGAGTGAAGCAACTATTTCTGAAAATAAAAATGTTTATCGGGTTGAGGGATTTTCCTGTGCAAATTGTGCCGGAAAGTTTGAGAAAAATGTTAAGAAGCTACCGGGAGTACAGGATGCAAAAGTGAATTTTGGCACCTCGAAAATTACTGTTTACGGTGAAACAACAGTGGAGGAATTGGAAAAGGCAGGTGCCTTTGAAAATCTTAAAGTATTTCCGGACAAGTCAGAAGCGCCATCGTCAACAGTGAATCAAATAGATAAAGAGATGACGAAGGAGGCGAAAATTCCATTCTATCAAAAACACAGTACACTTTTATATGCTTCATTGCTAATTGTTTTTGGATATCTTTCTCAGTTTGTCAATGGGGAAGAAAACCTAATTACTTCAGTGCTATTTATCGCATCGATTGTCATCGGAGGGCATTCACTTTTTAAGACAGGTTTTCAAAATTTGTTCAAACTTGATTTTGAAATGAGAACATTGATGACGGTTGCTATTATTGGTGCTGCTTTTATAGGAGAATGGGCAGAAGCGTCGATTGTTGTTATTCTTTTTGCCATAAGTGAAGCCATGGAGCGATATTCAATGGATAAAGCCAGACAATCCATTCGATCATTAATGGATATTGCCCCAAAAGAAGCACTTATTAGGCGAAATGGACAAGAAATGACGGTCTCTGTGGATCATATTTTGGTTGGAGATATAATGATTGTTAAGCCCGGTCAAAAAATCGCGATGGATGGAATTGTCATTAGCGGTACTTCTTCAGTAAACCAAGCAGCAATTACAGGCGAGTCCGTACCGGTTTCTAAAACCGTTGATGATGAAGTATTTGCAGGAACGATTAATGGAGAAGGATTACTTGAAGTAAAAATTACGAAACTTGTAGAGGATGCAACGATTTCAAAAATTATTCATCTTGTTGAAGAAGCACAAGGTGAACGCGCTCCGGCACAAGCCTTTGTTGACACATTCGCTAAATATTACACGCCCATTATAATGGTCATTGCCGGATTAGTTGCGATCATACCTCCTTTGTTTTTTGATGGAGATTGGGGAACATGGGTTTATCAAGGATTATCAGTTTTAGTTGTTGGCTGCCCTTGTGCATTGGTTATATCTACGCCAATTTCAATCGTTTCAGCAATCGGAAATGCTGCGAAAAAAGGTGTTCTTATTAAAGGTGGTATTTACTTAGAACAAATGGGTACTGTAAAGGCCATTGCATTTGATAAAACAGGTACATTAACAAAGGGTGTTCCAGTAGTTACTGATTTTTATGTGCTGAACGATCAAATCAATGAAAATAAGCTGTTATCCATCATTACTGGGTTAGAATATCGTTCCCAGCATCCGCTTGCTTCTGCCATTTTTCGAAAAGCAGAAGAAATGAATGTTACTTATTCTAATGTAATCGTGAAGGATTTCACCACAATTACAGGTAAAGGGATTAAGGGTACTGTAGAAGGAACAACTTATTATGTAGGTAACCTAAAGCTTTTTAAGGAAGTACTAAATGCGAATTTTGATAACAGCTTAGAAGATAGAATAACCAATCTTCAAAACGAAGGGAAAACAGTGATGATTTTTGGTACAGAAAAAGGAATACTTGCCTTAATTGCAGTGGCCGATGAAGTACGTGAATCTAGTAAAAATACCATTCAAAAACTGCATCAACTTGGAATTAAAAAGACGGTTATGCTTACAGGTGATAACAAAGGCACTGCAAACGCAATTGGTCGGTATGTAGGTGTTTCGGAAACTCAAGCAGAATTGATGCCGCAAGATAAATTAGCTGTTATTAAGCAGTTAAGATCTGCGTATGGAAACGTTGCTATGGTTGGTGATGGTATCAATGATGCTCCTGCTTTAGCGGCTGCAACTGTCGGAATTGCGATGGGGGGAGCTGGAACGGATACAGCACTGGAAACGGCAGATGTTGCTCTTATGGGAGACGATTTAAGTAAGCTTCCATTTACGGTAAGACTAAGCCGAAAATCGTTAAATATTATTAAAGCAAATATAATCTTTGCAATAGGTATTAAATTAATTGCCTTATTATTGGTCATTCCCGGCTGGTTAACGCTGTGGATTGCAATTCTATCAGATATGGGGGCAACTCTTTTGGTGGCACTAAATGGTTTACGACTGATGAGAGTGAAAGAATAATTAAAAACTTGAGTTTCGCATCCCAAAGACGGGGTGAGTGGTGTTTTGTCACCCAAAAAAGGAGTTTTTCGGCTCAAAATGGCGACGAGAATGGGCTTCGTCGCCAAAAAATAGGGTTTCCCGGCTGAAAATGGTGACGAGAAAGGTTCTCGTCGTCAAAAAATGGGGTTTTCCG
>ERZ1673815.65-NODE-65-length-15911-cov-29.359801_pt1 | contig 15911 bp, 10 predicted proteins | sample MGYA00580147_ERZ1673815 | MGnify/ENA primary metagenome ERZ1673815 (study PRJEB41219, sample SAMN04549617) | soil metagenome | isolation source: soil | place: USA: Puerto Rico, Laguna Bouqueron NWR | collected 2009-06-01 ...
ATCAAAAGGACTTCCGTGTCATAGGTGATATAGCTTTGGTGCCTTGGATCATCAATAGTTTTGAGCAATTTGTTTAAATTTTTAAAAAAGTGATTTTGTGTTTTTAGCAACTCGAATAAATAATTTACTTCTTTTTCCTTTTCACGCTTTTCCTTCCTCGTTACCAAAAAAAGTTCCCCCCAAATGCCAATACAATAGGTTTTTATATAACCTCATTGTCACATATTCGGCAAAGTTTGGGTGGAATTATTTCGAAAAATATTTACTCTTCAGGGCTGTAGAGCGAGCTTTTTGCGATGTATCATTTTTTGTTCATAAAACAAAAAATGATACATCGCAAAAAGCTCGATTAGGATTAAATGTTGACACATAACAAGCTGCAACATGGGTACTTACAACTGCAATTGTTGCATAAACTGTAACAAATCTAAAGAATATAAGTCATAGATGCCTCCTAATTAAATTTATTCCATATGAATTATCACTTTTTCTACCTTCAGAAATTATCGAAATTTAATGATGAATTATCATTTATAGAAATTGATTAATTAGTAAAAGAAACTGACAACCCAACAGGAGTGCCCATAACACCGTTGTGTACCGTTTGTGGAATTCTATCCCCTAACCGTACCATTATTAATTTACATTTTATTAAGATTTGTTAAGAAATTGCAAAGTTACAATAATGTGAAATATTGAAGGGATTTCCCCTTTTTTATCGAAGTTATTATTTATCACTTCTAAGGGGGATGTTTATGAAGTTTAAAAAGATTTATGTGTTATTGATTGCTAGTTTTTTAGTTTTGTCAATTTTATCTTTTAAGCCAATCGCATCTAGCGCAGCTGTGAATTTTATATGGCCTGCTGATGGAACCGTAACATCAGGTTTTGGCCCTCGAAGTGGTGGGAGCTTCCATTATGGAATTGACATCGGCAAAAGTGGAACAGTACCAATAAAAGCATCGGCAAGTGGAACGGTCTCAAGGTCATATTACTCTTCATCTTACGGTGAAGTTGTAATGATACGGCACAATATTAATGGAACCACCTACGAAACAGTTTATGCACACATGAAATCTGGCTCAAGGACTGTTTCTGTAGGACAAACAGTATCACAAGGACAAATTCTTGGATATATGGGAAGTACGGGCGATGCAAGTGGGCAACACTTACATTTTGAATTGCATATAGGTACATGGAATTCATCAAAGTCAAATGCGGTTAATCCATTGAACTATTTAGGACAAGAAGTATCACAAGATGTTTATGGAATTACTATAGATGATATCAGTCTATCAAAGGCACAAGCTTTAGTACCGCAGCTTCAAAAGCAGTACTCAGGTATATTAGCTGCTGAATTGATTTATGGAATGCAGGATAGTAATCAGTATAAAATAATTATAAAAAATATTAATCACCAACAAGCTGTTGTAATGGTTCCGCGTGTACAAACACTTACTGCAGGAGTAGTTCCAAATTATGATACTAGTCTTGCATACGGAGTTCAAATAGGGCCATCCCCTATAACTGATAACACTGCGTATGAAATACATGTTAGAGGAATAAGATCGCTTCAAGAAGCTCAAAATCTGGTACCCCAATTTCAAAGAGAATTTGCTTGGGCAGTGCTTTCAAACATTGTGCGTGGAGAATTAAAATCAAATGGAAATTATAAAGTGATTCTAGAAGGTTTTACACTTCAAGAAGCTCAAATTGTAAGAAATGAAATTGCAGCTGCAAATACTGATATACCAAACGATAATATTTATGGCTACATTATAAATTAATAGAAAAAAAGCGAGAACAGGGCAATAGAAGCGATTGAAATTAAGTTGTCATAGTCATAACCACCCTTCCAAAGGTGGTTATGACTTTAACAAACGGGGACTTTCTCCATCTTTCCACATATTACGAATATCAATAACCGGTTTAATGCCATGCTGATCCAACATTTGATGATTAGGTTAGAATCATCAAATGCTCGATCTCCCGTTAGTATTTAAGCCTTTTTCAGTATTTCAGGTTGGCGCTCTTTCGTTTTTTCGAGTAGGTGATGTGCTGCGTTTATACCCGACACAGATGCTTTGTTACCGAGAACATAATCGGTAACTCATAGTGGATCAACGACGAGATGAAGTTTATATCCAAACCATTTTACAATTTTCTCCCAGCGTGTACCATCTTCCCTCGTTCTGCGATATACTTTTTTCCATAATCTGTTTTTAGTCACATTTACCAAGAAAAAATCAGTTATTTCAAAAATAATTATTCATTACTGACTTCCGTTTTCTTTAAGTATATATTTGAAACACTCCTTGCAAATACCTCATCAGAGAAATTTGCACTTGCATATTTATACAATCTTTCACCAATCTCAGCTAATTCCCCTTTTTCTTTCATAATGAAATAATCCCATATTTTATCAGCTAAATCTTTATGATCACCCACATTAATAATATATCCATAATTTTCATTCGGTAATAATGCTGTAACTCCACCAACATTTGTAGATATTACAGGCTTTTTTGCACGAGCCGATTCAAGGAGAACTAAAGGGAAGCTTTCACTTTTTGATGTTAAAATGGTAATATCACCAAGGGTAAACAACTCTGGAATATCATCTCTTTGCCCTAAAAATTTCACGTTATTGGAGATTTCAAGTTCTTCAGTTTTTTTTCTAAGCTCATTATATCTAGACCCATCACCGACAATTATCAATTGAAACTTACTTGACTTTGTTAACAATTGTCTCATTGCAATTAATGCAGTCTCATGACATTTAACTGGTTCTAGTCTTGCTACCATCATGATAACAAAGTCGTCTTCCTTCAAATTATAATCCTCTCTTTTGTACGAAATTTTAGGTTTTACATTAAAATCTATTCCATTTAATATCGTTTCGATTTTTTCCGAACTTACCCCTATATTTCTTAAGCTTCTGTTAAACGTCTCTGAAATTGCTAAGACACAATCAGCAGATTTTATCGCCCGTATATTCAGTCTTGTAAATAATTTCCCTACTAAACCTTGATTTAGAAAATCGTCATAAGGATTACTGTGTACTGTAATAAACCATTCATACTTACTTTTTGTCGATAAAAATTGCGCAATAAAATTTGCTCGGGCTCCATGAGTGTGGATTATATTAATATTATTTTCTTCAATATACTTATTTATATTTTTTATAATTGAAAGGTCAAATTTTGATCTCTGTTTAAAAATACAAACATCTATTCCTAAGTTTCTAGCTCGCTTGGCCATTTCTTCATCGTGGAAAACACCTAATGTAACATTTATATCATTTTTCAGTTTATCTAATAGAGATAGAACATGAAACATTCCACCTCCAGTTTCATTTCCTGATATCAAATGAAGTACGTTCATTAAAAAGGACCACCTTAACTTTTACCTAACATTATTTTTATTAAAAACCGGGGTAATACTAGCATCCGTTTAAATCGAGTAGGTTGTCTTAATAGTCGGTATAACCATTCCAAATTTAGGTTTATCCAAACTTGAGGAGCACGTTTTACTTCCCCAGCCCATACATCAAAACTTCCACCAACCCCCATAAATAAACCTTTACTAAATTCACTTATATATTTTTCAATCCAAAATTCCTGCTTTGGAAATCCAAGAGCAACAAAAATTAAATCAGGAGCCAATAACATTATATCTTTCGCAATTTTTTTATCTGAAATATCAATATAACCATGATGGAAGCCAACAATATTTATATTGGGATATGTTTCCTTGATTCTTTTAATTGCTTTTTCTAATGTGGATTCTTTTGCACCGAGTAAATATACTTTTAATTTTTCTTTTTCTGCAACATGAAGGAGCTCCCCCATTAAATCAAATCCTGCCACTCTTTCCTTTATAGGATGCTTTAATAACTTTGAAGCCATGACAATTCCAATTCCATCAGCAGTTATGTAATTTGCCTTACTCAGTGTATTGAAATAATTCGAATTCTTATTAGCGTACATTACTAATTCAGGATTTGCTGTTACTACAAAAGTTTTTTTCTGATTTTGCAATCTTTCTTTTAGTATTCCCACAAATTCCGACATATGGTAATTGTCAAATAGTATACTCATGATTTTAACTTTATTCAATCTTATTCCTCCATTTATTATAGTCAATTGTTTGTTTTTAATAAAAACTACAATAACGCAACTAAATTGAATGATACTCAAGAAAAATATATTGGAAAGACTTAATTGCTTATATAGACATTATAAATAAAATATTGTAAACTTTAAACATGTTTATTGGTAAAAACTATCATTCGAGGTGCACAACAATGCTTTATGTGAATAAACGTTTAAATTTTATTGACTTATTCAAATTATTTGTTATCATTCAACCTGTTTTAGATATTTTAACCTATTTTTCACTAACCTCTTTCCAAATGACAATTACAGTCGGTATTATAACAAGAGTTTTATTTATGGGAATTTCTATTTTGTATATTTTCTTTTGGAATAGAAACCCATTAAAAAAGTATATAGTAATATATCTTATTCTTCTTTTCACTGTACTAGGTGCTGGACTAATTTTAAACTTCTTTAATAAACCAGTCTTTTATTTATTTTCTGAGTTACAATTTTATTTAAAAGTGCTATATTTTCCTATTTTATTTTGTACTATTTTGTTACTTTTTTCATCAAATGTCGAAAATAATAAAACAAAACAGATGTTACTTTCATCTGTATCATTTGCTATGTTATTAACAGCGATATCAATGTTTATTTCTATTGTAACCGGAACAGCTAACTCAACTTATGACTTTGTAAAATCAGGGTATACAGGGTGGTTTTTTGCAGGGAACGAAATTAGTGCTATTGTTGCTATAACCTTCCCGCTAGTCCTAATCAACTCGATTAAAAAAACTAAGCAGATAGGAGATTTTATTTTTTGGATTCCAACTTTATTAATTGCAAGTTGTGCTTTACTCATTGGTACAAAAGTTAGTTATTTTGCAGTTCTGTTAACCATTTTAATTTCTTTAATCTTTAGCATTATTGTTTTCCTTTATTCCAGAATAAAAAAACTGAAATCAATTAAATCGATCTTTTATATTTTAATATTCAATATCCTTTTGTCAATATTTTATTTTGGAATCACACCTTTATCACCCTCATATAATAATATTGCTGGTGATTATGTGACAATTAATGAAACCGTAAAAGAAAATAACCAGAATACTGCTGATAAATCTCAAAAGTCAACTCATACAAATAAGAAAAGTAATCAAAAGGCTGAAACAGACTTTGAGACAAAAAGGGATTCTATTTTAAATTCAAAAATATTAAATATTTTATTAAGTTCAAGAGATATTTATTTTGATTCAATTTATAATGATTTCAAAAATGCAAGTTTCATACATAAATTAGTTGGGCTGGGCTATGCCGGTTTTTATGAAGGTGAACCGAAATTAATTGAAATGGATTTCTTTGATATATTCTTTTCTTTTGGAATTCTAGGATTTACTTTAATTTTATTGCCATTGCTTATCGTTTTTTGGAAAGTAATCAAAACACTATTTACTCACTTTTTCACTTTCTTTCGCATTGAAAATATCCTATTATTATTTTCCTTAGGACTGGGGCTGGGTGTAGCGTTTTTGGCGGGTCATGTATTATTTGCCCCTGCTGTAAGTATATATTTAACAATTACAATGGCTCTATTATTTCATTTTCATACAACAATTAATTCAGGTTCCTCTTTTGAATAAGTTAAAAGCAATTTGTAAAAGAACCACCGAAAATTACTTTCTCGGTGGTTCTTTTATTTTTATACTATTTTGGATTATTCCCTCTGGTTACAAGGAATAGTTTCTTAAATGAATTGATAAATGGTTTTTTCCCTCTACCAACCAATCCCACAAGCTCAGCCATGAAAAAGATCATTATACATGATATAAATGCGATCAAAAGAAGTAGTCCTAATGACGCCCTTGAGAATATAATCGCTAATATCCCAAAAATAATACTGATTCCGTACATGATTAAAACGGTTTCTCGATGGCTAAACCCCGAATTAAGAAGTTGATGATGGATATGCTTTTTATCCGGATTCATTATTTTTTCACCGTTTTTCGCTCTCCTGATAATCGCAAATAATGTATCAAAAATCGGCAGTGCCAAAACAATTACCGGAATGATAAAACCTAATAAAGTTACTTTCTTAAACAAACCTAGGATGGAGATTACCGCAATAGAGTAACCTAAAAACAACGATCCGGTGTCCCCCATATAAACTTTCGCCGGATGGAAATTATGAATTAAAAAGCCGAGATTACTTCCAATCAGCGTAATACAAAGGGAAATAACAAATAATCGACCATCCAAGAAAGCCATTACCATAATGCTCGCCAAGGCAATGGTCGATACACCGGAAGCCAACCCATCCAGTCCATCAATCAAATTAATCGCATTTGTTATTCCGATAATCCAAATAGCAGTAATAACAAAACGCAGAGGAACACTTAATTCTACAACTCCAAAAAATGGTAGGGATATCCGCTCAATATCAATGCCGGCAAAAATTAAAATAACGGCAGGAATTAATTGGCCGACCAGTTTTATGAGTGGAGGTAGGGAAAATTTGTCATCCAGTAATCCCGTTATAACAATAATGAACGCTCCGATTGCAATTTCCAGCAGATGCTCTTGAAACGGTCGTAAATAAAGCAATCCCAAAGTCGTTCCCAATACAATCCCTAGACCACCCATACGTGGAATCGGCACCTTATTTACTTTTCTCTTATTCGGGATATCCATAATATTAAATCGAATCGCTAACTTAATGATTGGATATATGAGTAAGAACGTTGTAAGAAATGAAATAAGGAAAGCTATAATTAATTTTTTCAGTAAAATCGGATCATGAAATACATACATAGTAAACCTCATCACAATATGATTTTACTTTTATTTTGATTCTAATTAAACAAATTTAAACATTCTTTTGCTTTGTTCATGTGAAATGTTATTTAGAATTTATCGACTGCGTAAAATACAAAGATTGAGGTGGGTTTAAAATGCAACGGTTATCATGCTAACGAATTGTACATGATGGATTTTAAGAATCTTTGCTATATGTAATAGTTATTTGTGCCAACAAAAAAAGCTGTTCCCCATATTCAGGAACAGCTTTATATAAATAGAATTATTATTACTTTTGATGATGATTAGCCTTTTTTCCACCGATAAAGTTTAGTAACGGGCGATACTTCACACTGATTAAACCTGTCACTTCTACAATTAATTCGATAAAGACTAATAACAAGACAATGAGAAACGATGCACCCCATATCGTTGCCCTTGTAAATAAAATCGCCGCTAAACTAAAAATTCCACTTAACAAATAGATTAAAACTACCGATTGACGGTGAGTAAATCCTAAACGAAGCATATTATGATGCAAATGGAACTTATCCGGTGCCATCAATGGTTTCTTCTGTACAAAGCGACGAATAATCGCAAACGCTGTATCGATCAGCGGCACAGCAAGAATAATCATCGGGATAATCAACGAGAAAAATGCTGCACTCTTTGTAAGACCAATGACAGACAAAATACTGATCATATATCCTAAAAATAATGAGCCAGTATCACCCATGAAAATTTTCGCAGGATAGAAATTGAATACTAGAAATCCTAATGTGCTTCCCAATAATACAACCCCTAAAATCGGTGCCAGTGGATTACCCATCATAAAGGAAATTGCACTAATTGTAAAGATTGCAATGGATGATACCCCTGCCGCAAGTCCATCCAAGCCATCTATGAGATTAATAGAATTTGTGATTGCAACGATCCAAAAAATAGTAAGTGGAATAGCAAACCAACCGAAGTAAATAAATTCTCCATTTGGAACTGCAAAAAAGTCAATTTGTACTCCGCCCAAAACTGGGATAGCCGCTGCAAAAATTTGCCCAACAAATTTAATTTTTGCTGATAGCCCATAAACATCATCCAAAATCCCGATTAAGGCAATTACTACTCCGCCTGCAATAATCGGCCAAATTTGAAGATCATTTGGTACAAACAAGTAACATCCTATTAAAAAACCAATAAATATTGCCAATCCGCCTAAACGGGGCATAATTCTCGTATGAACTTTTCTTTCATTTGGTTGGTCAGTAGCGCCAATTTTAATTGCTAGTTTTTTTACTAACGGTGTTAATAGGAGTGAAATAATAAAGCATGTAATCACTGGTACAATAAAGAACACCATATGCAATTGTCCTCCTAATAGATTCCAGTTATCATAGTTTAATATTACAGGTAGAGTTACTTTCCGTTTAAAATTTAATATAATTTTTTCTATATTTTCCAATCTACATCATCATAATTGATTTTATATAAAAAATCAAGCTAAATTAAAAGTACGATTATATGACTTTTTTTAGAATCTTGTTAAAATTGGCGAACTCTATAATTTGGTAGGTTTATGAATTGACTTTTTTCCTCTAAAGTTATCTGTGAATTAAACATTTTTGCCGGAGCCAATGTGCAATCATTCAATTTATTATGTATAATATAAAGTATAAATTACACACTGTTTAGCATCAAAAAGGTTTTACGGAAAATGAACCTCAAGATGTGCATGAGACTATGGGTACGATACAAAATATTTTACTTTGTACGTAGGTTTTTTAGAACCCTATATTCCGCATTTGAAGATAAGGAGCTTGTTTGCAACACAATCAATAATTTTTGATTTATTTCACTCGTGTTGGGGAATTCAGGCTAACATTTTTTCCGTATGCTCGTTATGCGGAATGATGTTTCGAAATTTTTAGGGGTTAACCACGTACAACTTTTGATTCCGATAATTAGACGAATGAAAATTCTAAGGGTTACACAATCATTGAAAAAAGTTTTTTGGAGGAACGATCATGAAAAAAGTCAGAAAAGCTATTATCCCTGCAGCAGGTCTTGGAACACGTTTTTTACCGGCAACGAAGGCAATGCCAAAAGAAATGCTCCCGATTGTGGACCGGCCAACTATTGAATATATTATTGAGGAAGCTGTCGAATCCGGCATTGAGGATATTATCATTGTTACCGGGAAAGGGAAACGGGCCATTGAGGATCATTTTGACCGCGTTCCGGAGCTGGAGAAAAATCTTGCCGATAAGGGTAAATTTGAGATGTTGGAAAAAGTGCAATATTCATCTGAATTGGCTAATATTCATTATATCCGGCAAAAAGAACCAAAAGGGTTAGGACATGCGGTTTGGTGTGCCCGGAATTTTATCGGTGATGAACCGTTTGCTGTTTTGCTTGGTGACGATATTGTTCAAAACGATGTCCCTTGCTTAAAACAATTAATCAATCAATATGATGAAACATTGTCGTCAATCATCGGGGTACAAGAAGTACCGGAGAGTGAAACGCATAGATACGGGATTATCGATCCGTTAACTCATGAGGGAAGATTGTATCAAGTGAAAAACTTTGTTGAAAAGCCGGCACCCGGTACCGCTCCTTCCAATCTTGCCATTATCGGACGTTATATTTTAACTCCGGAAATTTTTATCTTTTTAGATAAGCAAGAGGTTGGTGCTGGCGGAGAAATTCAATTAACGGATGCGATTCAGCAGTTAAACAAAATTCAACGTGTTTTTGCCTACCAGTTTGAAGGAAAACGGTACGATGTCGGGGAAAAAATCGGCTTTGTCAAAACAACCATTGAATTTGCTTTAAAGCATGAGGACTTGCATGATGAAGTAATTGCATTTATGAAGGACTTATTAAATCAAATGGAAATGGATCATTGATTTTTTGAGCGGGGACATAGACAACCCCGCTTTTTTTGCTTATAAAAAGTCCGGGTAGAGGCCGTTTTTGACAATATTTTTTACTTAGACAGACTCAGCCTTTTAAAGTTTGACGAATAACTCTTCACGATTCCCTCCCTCATAAAACTTTGTTAACAACAACCTAAAAAATTTTTAAAATGTGTGCACAAAAAGGATGATTTTGGCCGATTTCAAGTATAATGAAAAGTAGTGTTGTAAGGAGGTTATTTTTTGAAAAAAGTTTATCTTGAGCAATGGAATCTTTTTAAACAATCTTATTGGAAATTATTTGTCGGGCTTCTCATTTTGTTTATCTTAAGCAGTGTTGCGGTATATTTCTTTATGTTGAAAAATGAGGCACTAGTAACAACGCTCATGAAGCAAGTGTCAAAAATGTTTGAGGAAAAAGACTTAATTGATCCGGATACATCTGCAATTGAATTGGCCATCGGTTTGTTTAAAAATAATACAATGGCTTGCTTACTATTGTTTGTAAGCGGGTTTCTGCCAATTTTTTTACCGGCAATCGGAATTATTGTGATGAACAGTGCCATTATGGGAATTATGTTTGCTTATATGACATTGACCGGACAAGCAATTTTGCCTATGTTGTTCGCAGGGATCATCCCACATGGAATCTTTGAAATCCCTGCCATCATCCTCGCCGGAACCCTTGCTTTTTATCTATCAATCGGGATTTTCCGAAAAATTAATGATGCACGATTTTCATTTAAAAATTGTGCCACGAATAGTATAAAGACCTTTGTGTTTGTTTGCGTTCCATTGCTGGTCATTGCGGCAATCGTGGAAGCATTTATTACCCCGATTTTTCTTGGTATGCTCGTTTAATTTTTGAAAATCAGAATGGGCGCCAAAGATGAGTCTTTCCGGTATGCTCGTTTAATTTTTTCAATAAGACGTGGAAACTTCAACTATTCGCCGGAGAGGTTTGCTTTCCGGCGAAGACTTTAAAAACTTACCGGAATTAGGCATTATATCCAACTCTTGACATAATCCCCCTTAGTCAAATCAGATACAATTTACCGAGTTCTACTCCTATCATGACTAAACAATTCAGTCCCCCCTTCTTTCCTTCACCCTAAATTGCTATAATAAAAGAATATGGATTGTGTTTGATTGTGAAAAACCCCCGGACAATGGAGTGAAAATTCCATCTGGGAAAGGAGTATTTTTAATGAGTGATCATTATCATCGTTGGGTTGAATATACAGATGAACTTTTTAAAAATGACATATTGAAAAAGAAATCATTACCACCATACTTAGTAAATTTATACGGATTGATGATTTTAAAAAAATTGAATCGGGATGATCTGTCTAAAGTAAGGAGAGAACAACACAGCCTGTATAAAATTGTCGTGAATGTCCGTCTTCTGCAAAATTTACAGAATTGGTTTGAGTCGAGCCGCTACAGCTACCAGGAGATTGAAGATACTTGCAGGCAGCTGTTCGAAATTATTTACGCCGATATTCAAAACGCATTGAAACATTTACCGAGTCCGATGCCTTTTTCCTATGACCCGATTTGCGAAAAACTTCGGTTGGATGTAAGGGAATTGCTGTTTTTAGAAGGTGCCTTTAAACATGAAATCTTGCAAATATACTGGTATGTATGGAAATCTCTATTTACCCGTCCACAATTGCGAAACGAGGAGCTTGATTTTGCGGAAAAGACGGCGAGAAAAGGTGCAAATGCTTCTTCCTGGCAATTTGCTTATATGTTCCAACTTTTTTTGTCCGGCCGGGTAGAAGAATCATTAGCTTTATTAAAAAATATCGGCAGCAATTATTTATCTTATCTCCTTCTGTTCATGGATTATTATTTTGCTGGGAAAAATTGGAACGGCTTTACAAAATTAGCCCAATTCTTAATCGAACATATAAAAGATTATTTAGATACAATTAGTTATTCGCTTAAGCAAAAATTTTTCTACTCAATTGATACAGTCTTTCATCAATTTGCCAAAGAAACGGGCAGATACGATTTATATGAGCAACTTTTAATTGCCATGTATCCTTTTGCGACTAGAGAATTATCATACTTTTATTTTGAACGGAAAGAGTACGGTAAATTGATCGAGTTTGTCCAACTTTCCAACTTTGGTTATTTGAGCAGCGATATTTTACGGACGATTCAAAAGGAGGAACCGCAATACCTTCTTCCCTACTATCATCGAAAAGTCCAGATGGCAATCGATCAAAAAAACCGACAAAGCTATAAAGAGGCCGTGCGCCATTTAAAAAAGCTGCGAACAATTTATAAAAAGTTGAAAAAGGAAGAAAAATGGGAAGTCTACTTTGAACAACTTTTGCATGAAACAAAGCGACTTCGAGCATTTCAAGAAGAGTGTCAAAGGGGTAAGTTAATCAATGTTGAAAATGAAACAGCTTGAAATTAATTGTATTCAATTGAAAGAGGGAAATTTCTTTCTGTACGCTTTTGAAAACGGTGAACCCGGTGTTCCGCTTCCTGCTTGGACTTTCCCACTGTTTCAATGGCATGAAAGCAGTTTTTACGGCTCGAAATTAAACGCGACGACCGTGCACTTTCAAATTGGAAACCGAACCATTGCCATTGATGGTGTTCTATTGGATTCATTTGAGACCCTTGAGTTATTCGGAACCGAACCATTTAACCAGTTTATTCAATGGGAGTTTGATGAACTTGCCAACTCGCTCTTAGCCATTTCCCCTGTTATTTATGAAACCATTGTGGAAAAACGCTTTAAACCGGATTTTGAAAGCTGGAAAAACGGGGAGTTTCGCTGGGAAGTTCCGGATCAAGTTTGGTACGAGTTTTTGCCGGAATTTTGGGAAACACCGATGACTGAGCTTTTTGTTGATCATGATGAAGATGTTGGTGGCGAACCGGTACGGATGAAGGAGTTTGTGCAACATTTATTCCATAATGGGGTGGAATCGTATTTATCACGGGTGCCGAAATTAGGAAAACAGTGGCGGGAACGAAAAGATTTGTTGCAAAATGCTATTGCCGACGGGCTCGATGCTTCCTTATTTTTTGATGAAAAAAAATTTTTGCAATGGATTGGCGCCAGTGAGACAGACTTACCGTTTAAAATCGGACTTCATCTTGAGGAACCGCATGAAGACGGTGAAATGTGGCAGCTGACAACGGTATTGCGGGATGTAAAGAAGCCGGAAACAGTCGTTGTCTTCAGCCCGACGAAACGAGGCAAAAAACGGCTGCCGAAAAAGTGGGAACTGCATCTTGATGAAGTCGTCGCCGAACAAAAACGGATAGCAAGGCTGATTCCTTGGTTGGCAAATGAATATTACAAAGACAGTGAACAAGAGAAAATGAACAATGCTAATCTTTCAGCGCTCCCGATTGTAAAGGAAGAACTGACGGAGGATGAGGCTTGGGCGTTTTTGACCAATGCCAGTGAAAAACTATTGCTTCTCGGTATTGATATTCTTTTGCCGTCTTGGTGGGAAGCGTTAAAAAATGCCAATATGCGCTTAAAGGCCAGGGTAAAATCGAGTTCCGGCGGGCCGTCCTTTGTTGGCTTGAATGCTTTACTTGATTATGAATGGCGGGTTTCTATGGCCGGGGTCGATCTGTCAGAAGCTGAATTCCGCAAACTGGTTGAGGAAAACCGCCGCCTGATTAATATTGGCGGACAATGGATGAAGCTTGACCCTGCTTTTATTAAAAAAATGCAAGCAATTATGGAAAAGGCAGAAAAAGAAGGGATGCGGGTTCAAGATTTTATTGAGCAGCAATTGTTGTATGGCGGCGACAATGAAGAGCCGGACTCGCTTGATGAGAACAATGATCAGCGAATTTTTTCCCGTATTCAAATTGAATTGCACCCGAAATTAAGGAATTTTGTTCACTCCTTAACCGATTTAACCGATATTCCGAATTTGGAAGTGCCGACGAGCTTCCAAGGTGAGCTCCGTCCGTATCAGAAAAAAGGGATGAACTGGCTTTATTTTTTACGGCAATATGGTTTCGGGGCCTGTTTAGCCGATGATATGGGGCTTGGTAAGACGATTCAGTTGATTGCCTATTTGTTGCTTGTAAAGGAGAACAACTCGGAGTCCGGTCCGAGCTTAATCATATGTCCGACCTCGGTGCTTGGTAACTGGCAAAAAGAGCTGGAACGATTTTCACCGGATCTGAATGTATACTTACATTACGGAGCAAGTCGGTTAAAAGCTGAACAATTTACCGAAACATTAACCGGTGAGCACTCATATGATGTGGTTTTGACAACTTATGGCTTGTCACACTTGGATTTTGAAGAACTTTCTTCACTAAAATGGGAAGCGATCATTTTAGATGAAGCACAAAATATAAAAAATGCCGCAACCAAGCAATCGCGCGCCATTCGCAAATTGAAGGGCAACCATCATATTGCTTTAACCGGCACACCGATGGAAAACCGTTTAACTGAGCTTTGGTCGATTTTTGATTTTATCAATAAAGGTTATCTTGGCAGTCTCACCCGCTTCCAACAACGTTTTGTTCTGCCGATTGAACGACAAGATAATAAGGAAAAAATTCAGGAGTTGCAAAAGCTCATCCGACCGTTTCTGTTGCGACGTACGAAAAATGATGAAGAAGTGGCGCTCAATTTGCCTGATAAAATTGAGCAAAAGGAATATTGCCCACTTACTGTTGAACAAGCAAGCCTATATGAGCAAATCGTCAAAGATACGTTTGACCGTCTAGCTACCCTGTCAGGTTTTGAACGGAAAGGCTATGTGCTGAAATTGCTTAGTATGCTGAAGCAGCTCTGTAATCATCCTGCCCTCTTTTTAAAAGAACACCAGGCACGTGGCGAAGAATTAATCGAACGTTCAACGAAGCTGGAAAAATTAGTTGAACTGTTCGACACGGTCATGGATCAAAACGAAAGCGGCCTGATTTTCACGCAATATATTGGTATGGGGGAAATGATTCAATCTGTTTTGGAAGCCCGTTACGGATTAAAGGTGCCGTTTTTGAACGGTTCAACGAGCAAACAGCAGCGGGACACGTTAATAACCAACTTTCAAAAGGGTGAATTCCCGATTTTGTTACTGTCATTAAAGGCTGGCGGCACCGGACTGAACTTAACGGCAGCGAACCATGTGATTCATTATGATCGCTGGTGGAATCCTGCTGTTGAAAATCAGGCAACTGACCGGGCATACCGAATTGGGCAGACAAAATTTGTTCATGTCCATAAATTTATTACAACCGGAACACTTGAGGAAAAAATTGACGCCATGCTGGAGAAAAAGCAAACCTTAAACGACCAGATTATCCAAAGTGATCAATGGCTCGCCGACATGTCCGATGAAGATTTGTATGATATTTTAAAGTTGGACTAAGGAAGGATTTCTTTAGGGAAAATCTACCTTCAGTTCTTCCCTTTGGAGATGTGGGAAAAAAGCCCGCCAAAACCGATTCGCTTTTTACTTAAATGCTCGGGAACTCGTTCTAAGCTCCCGAGCACTTGAAGACCACATTTCACTTTTTTAGTGGTGAATTTGTCGCAGAGAGCCGGTCTCGAAACCACATTTCACTTTTTTATCGCTCAATTTGTCGCTGAGAGCTGGTCTCGAAACCACATTTTACTTTTTTATTGATAAATTTGGCGCAGAGAGCTGGTCTCGGAACCACATTTTACTTTTTTGTCGAAAAATTTGTCGCTGAGAGCCGGTCTCGAAGCCACATTTCACTTTTTTATCGAAAAATTTGTCGCTGAGAGCCGGTCTCGAGACCACATTTTCCTTTTATATCGCTGAATTTGTCGCAGAGAGCTGGTCTCGAAACCGCATTTTCCTTTTTTATCGCTGAATTTGTCGCAGAGAGAGATTCTCGAAACCACATTTCACTTTTTTATCGCTGAATTTGGCGCAGAGAATCGTTCTCGGAACCACATTTCACTTTTTTATCGAAGAATTTGTCGCTGAGAGCCGGTCTCGAGACCACATTTTACTTTTTTTCCGCTGAATTTGTCGCAGAGAGCTGGTCTCGGAACCACATTTCACTTTTTTATCGAAAAATTTGTCGCAGAGAATCGTTCTCGGAACCACATTTCACTTTTTTATCGCTGAAT
>ERZ1673815.72-NODE-72-length-14280-cov-33.608717_pt1 | contig 14280 bp, 14 predicted proteins | sample MGYA00580147_ERZ1673815 | MGnify/ENA primary metagenome ERZ1673815 (study PRJEB41219, sample SAMN04549617) | soil metagenome | isolation source: soil | place: USA: Puerto Rico, Laguna Bouqueron NWR | collected 2009-06-01 ...
CCTTAAGTTGTGCAAAAAGTAATAATTTAAGAAATGACTCTGTCGTTAATTTTTTGTATAGAAATCTAATTTCATTGTTTTCACGTTTTCATCTAAAACTTTCAGATTTATCGGTGAAAACCATTGTTCAAATGAATTTTTTCGTGCAATCTTGTCCATGAGTTTGGTCCTTTTTAATAGATTTGGACGGATTACCACCAACGATTTCCATTATAAAGAACTTTTTCTTTGTTCTAAATAATAAAATTGAAGATTTTGCGTATTTTTAATAGATAATTTAAATTAATGCAACACTAGTGCCGAAGTATATAAAGTTAATTAACATATGAAAGCTTATAAAACAATGGAAGAAATAGCGAGACTATTTAGAGATACCGGATTTACTACAGTAGAGTTTTATGAAAATCCAGATAAAAAATGGATAAGTGTGAATGGGAAAAGATAGCGAGGCTTCTTTATATTGAAGTGTATTTGTATATAGAATCATACGTACGGTGGTTTGAGAAGAGGCTAGCCAAATAATAGCTGGCCTCTTACTGGATTTTTTTAATTATTCAAGATATCGTCTAGCCCCAGCGTATTCCTCACCATATCCGGGCGCACGGTAATTATCAATGCGTACTGTAGAAGCTGTGTTTGGTGAATGGATCATTTTTCCACCCCCAATGTACATACCTACATGATGGACTCGTCCTTTTCCTTCATCATATGCAAAGAAAATCAAATCGCCAGGTTGCAAGTCTTCTTCCGCGACAGGTGTGCCTTGAACAGCTTGAACAGATGAATCGCGTGGAATTGTGATTCCATGGACTTTATAAATAGTATGGGTAAATCCAGAACAATCAAAGCCAAAGCCAGATGTACCAGCCCAAAGATAGGGGAGACCTAAAAATTGGTATGCTGTATCGAGTAAATCATCTGCTGTTGGTTTCGGAATATCCTTAACAGAATGATAAACTTGTACGTCTTCCTTTTTCAGCCATTTTTGGCCGTCACTTGGCGTTGCAACTTTAACGGCATTTTTTGTTTCAGCGATGACAGGAAGTCTCGTACTGATACTAATTTCCATGAAAGCCTGTTCGAAATTTGGATCATCATATAACAATGCTGTTGGTGAAGAAATGTGGGCAAAAGGTCTTTTCTCTAAAAACTTTTCAAATTGCTCATTTTTTGTTAATTGGTTTGCTGGCATCCAACCAGGATACCCAGCCTCTTCTCGTGGAGTTGGTTGACCATGTACAGCCACCTTTACCCAATCTCCTTGTTTTTCAAGGATGGTCACTTCTGTACCAAGTAATCCTTGAGTTTCCAAATTACCAACAAGCCAAAGCTTTTCATCATAAGTCATCGATGTTGTCCATTTCCACATGTCTACAGGATTCGTAATGGAAGGTTCATCAACAGGCCGAGTAATACCAGGTTCGGTCCATAAAGTTGCTACTGATACATCAATATAGGCATTTTCACCAACTTTAAGTTCTTCCTGCAAAGTATTCGCGCTGACTGAGGTCCAAGAAGTCAATAGAAAGCAGGTTACAATAACAATAGAAAGTAGCCATTTTCTCATCATTAACACACCTCTCATCTTTTATTTTTATAAAGAAACGGGGTTCAAACCAATTCCCGCAACTTCCGGCAACTGAATTTTCGAATTTTGAAAATATAAGTTGGCTTGGTTGTCATTGAGCCATAACGGTGGGTCCAGATCAATTTTTGTAATATTTGGATGAGCAGCTGCTAAATGGGCTGCTGCTAAAACAGACAATGTTGATTCCATCATGGCACCAAGCATACACTCAATTCCAGCGGTTTCTGCTATACTAGCAATCTTATACGCTTCAGAGAGACTGCCGGCTTTCATTAGTTTAATATTAATGAGATCCGCTGCCTGCAGCTTGACAATTTCAATTGCATCCTTAGCGGAGTAAACACTTTCATCGGCCATAATCGGAATGTTAACCCTGTCACGAACAAACTTTAACCCTTGGATATCATGTTGGGGTACAGGCTGTTCGATGAATTCAATCGGGAAGTTTCGCTTTTCAAACTCGCCAATAATTTTTACAGCTTCCTTTGCATTCCAACCTTGATTGGCATCAATCCGTAATATAATGTCGTTACCTAATTCATCATAGATGGACTGAATTCGTTCTATATCCTTCTGTCCATTGATGCCCACTTTAATCTTTAACGTTGTGAAGCCTTGTGCGACGGCTTTTTTTGCATCTTGGACCATTTCTGATGGTTCGTTAATACTAATGGTCATGTCATTCACAAGTGTATTCACTTTACCACCAAATATTTGATAGAGTGGGACATTTAGCTGTTTTGCGTAGGCATCATATAGAGCCATACTTAAAGCTGCCTTTGCACTTGTATTTCCTACGCAACTAGTTTGAATGATTTTTTCATTAACTCCAATATTTTCTATGTCATTACCAATAATGCTTGGAAAGAGTATATTGTCTAAAATACTATTGATTCCTTGAAGGGAGTCGCCAGTAACCGCTTCAGTTGCGACAGCGGTACCGTATCCAGTCGTCCCATTTTCAAGCGTAATTTTTACTGTAATACTATTAATTTTTGTTGCTGTACGAACAGCAGTTTTAAATGGTTTTTTTAAAGGCGTATGTTCAGTAAAAAAATGTGCTTCACGAATTTTCACTTAAAAACCTTCTTTCTGTTATAGTCCTGATAATAAGTAAGCTGTTAGTATTCCATAATAGGTTCCGAGTAAGTTTCCTAATAACGCCATCAATACGCCAACAGGTACTAGTGACTGATGATAAGCCCCTGCTAAAACTGGTGCAGATGCCATACCACCAACATTGGCTAAGGAAGCTACACCCATCGTGAATAAGTCAAGTTTAAATAGTTTCGCAACTAGTAGCATAGCTAAAGCATGGATGAGTAAAATCATAAATCCAGATAGAATATAAATTGGCGCTTGGAAAATTTGTGAGAAATCGGCATGGGATGCGATTAAAGCAATAATGACATAAAGCATAACTCTTGATATTTCACTCGATCCAGGAATTTTAGCAACTGGTGTTACAGCTAAAACTAAACCAATAATCGATGCAATAATAACTGCCCAAGTTGTTGTATTAAAAACAGCACCGATTGCTGGCAGATTTCCACCAATTTCCCAACAAACTGCGGATAAAAAGATACTCCCACCAACGAATACCATCATCTCATTGAAACCAATTTTCCCCTTCTCTTTTTCATCTGCTACAGCTACTTCTATCTCACTTGGAACATCTACACCTTTAGCACCTGTCCAACGATTAAAACGTGCCGCATGGGGAACAAGCCAAAACATAAACATTACCCAGATCGAATAGTTAATCGTATCCATTATTAAGGCGTAACCAAAAATGTTTTCTGGCACGTCTAAAATGTCCTGTAAGGCAACCATATTAGCTGAGCCACCTGTCCAGCTCCCACTAAGAGCAGCGAATGCTTTCCATGTATCTTCGGCATAAAAGCCTTTTAGCAATGAATACGTGATTACAAAACCAACAATAATGGTTAAGGATGCAAAAAAGAAGGTTAAAAGAATTTTAGGCCCCATTTTAATGATTTTTCGTAAGTCACAATGCAATAGCATGAGAATTAGCATAGCAGGTAGTAATAAATCTTTGACACCTGTATATACGGCATCATTCGAAGCACTATCTGCAAAGACACCAGCCGTTTGTAAAACAGCACCGAAAATGTAAATCAGGACAATACCAGGTATATATTTAAAAAGCTTGGAGTCCTTCCATTTCTTTTCGGCATAGGCTACAATGGCTGTTAAAAAAAGTAATACTCCTAAATAAAGCACACCATTTTGAATCAATTTTCTCTACCCCCTTATAATTTATAAATATAAAAAACCCAGCAAATAGGTAAGTGTGTGACCTATTTGCTGGGTTTCATCTGCGTATTATTTAACAGAAGAAGCAGCATTAACGAATTTTAAATATTTTAAATGAGCATTTCGAAAAGCAACAATAAATGCCTTTTGTGACGAACCAAAATAACGTTTTTCGATGTCTGATGTTATTATTTCGATATCGAGAATAGATTTGCCAATAAATAAACTTTTAATAAATTGCTTTGTCAAATCAAGTGTTGCAGAACAATCAGCATCAATGATTTTCCCACTATCCCGATCAACAACTAATCCGATATAAAAGGCATTATATTTTTGCGTAATCGGATTATTGGCCGCAGCCTTTGCATCACCAATAATAAAAATGGTTTCATTATTAAACATCGTATCACCAGCCTTTTACCCATCTACGCTAAGGGACATTTATGATGAAGTCACAAATGATTCTTACCGTATGCACTAGGCTATAACTCTATTTTTATAAAAATTTGAATAAATGTCAATATATAAATTTAAATTCTTTTAAAAACTAATATATTTATCGAAAGGATTGATAAATAGTTTATAGTATTAATCAACAATATTAAAGCGTAGGAAGACAAGTACTTAAACTTTGTTTTCTAAAACTTCCGTTTAAATAGATAAAGTCCCGCCCAAATCATGTTTGTGAGCCCCAGTGTTTTTTTAATTGGAGTATGCAAATTTTATTTTTATTTGTCAGACAAAATAACAAATATAGTTAACAGAATATTATTTAGTATAATATAATTTTGTTAAATCATACAATTACTGCAAGGATGTGGGAGAAATAGATATATGGAATATCCACTAAAGCTTAAATCAATTAAAAGGAAAACGTTATCAGATATGGTTGTGGATGAAATTATTACTCTCTTAACGACAGGTAAACTTAAACCTGGAGATAAATTACCATCTGAGCTTGAACTGGTGGAGATGCTTAATGTTAGTCGCTCCGTTTTGAGGGAAGCGCTAATTTCACTCGAAACATTAGGAGTGATTGAAAGAAGAACAAAAGAAGGGACCTTTATATCTCATAAAATAGGTACGCGCCCATATCATTTGATGCTATTACTGCAACGGATATAAATATTCTAATGGAAACACGAATGGCACAGGAACTCGGATTTGTCACATTAGCAGCAGAAAAAATAACAAAAACTGGACTGAAAAGTTTAAAAAAGTCGATAGATGCGATGAGAAATAATGTTGACAATTATGATGAATTAGATAAAGAGTTTCATAAAATCATTGCCAGTTCAGGAAATAATCATATTAATGAAGGCATCATTGAACCATTAATGTCTTTCTTTTATGAAACGTATAATAATATTATGAAATAGTTTGGCAAAGTACCTATATTCAAGTGGTTCTTTGTGGTCAACCATCTTATATGGGTGTGAACCTTGTTATCAGTGACCTCAGTTCTATATGCTCTTGGCAACTTTAACCATATCCGTGATTCGAGAATATCTTGCTCAAGCAGCTTCAATTCCTCATAGGTAAGATATAAACGCAGTAAACTGGCGAACACAAAAGCCTTACAAAGGGGTGTTTCAATTCCTCATAGGTAAGATATAAACGCCATTGCTTCGGTAGATGAAAACACAAAGTGGAAATATTTCAATTGCTCATAGGTAAGATATAAACGCTTAATGGGGGTCGTCACGCTATCCTCGTTGGTGACGGTTTCAATTCCTCATAGGTAAGATATAAACGCGGTTCGAAATACGTATGGAGGAAAGGTTTCAGGGTTTCAATTCCTCATAGGTAAGATATAAACCCCAAACAATCCTTGATTTAATAAGGTTTTTTTGTATTGGTGGTTTTGTGTTAATTATAATAAAAATTTGGCTTTCTAGCAATTATATTTTCCATAAATACACGTAATCTAGGCATTTTCTATTGATTATTTTTCAAAATAACTTGTCGTCGATCCCCCGGGGTTTGTACACTACTGCAGGTCGACGACAAAAATTTTCCACTAGTCCAATTACATTTTGTCAAGAATACAACGTGATGTTTTTCTCAATGAAAGAACTGGTCCATTCCATAAAACAGAGGGAACTTCCTCGAATAGGCTTTGGCGCCGGAGCACATTAAAGAGGAGCTAGTTTCTCAGTCGCTGGCGGTCGGAGGTAGACACGAAACTCGTCCGAAGTTTTTTACTTGTATTTTTATACTTTCTTATCCTATAAAGGTGCCTATTCCGAAGAAAAATAACGGATAGCACCATTTCTATGTTCTTTATACTTATTTTTTTACTTCACGCAAACATAATTTGTATATGCCTACATTTCCTTTTTTATATAAGTTAGTGATGGAGGTAGAATATTCCTCAATGGTTCCTCTGAACGATAAGGATTTTGCTGGTATTCTAACATCAAATGTTCCTTCATATAAAAGGGTCGCAATGTCATGATAATCTTCATTGGTCACTCGAAACTCAATCCAAATTTTACGTAAATCATTTACAGTATCTTCTTTAAATTTATCTACTTGTATTAATTGATCATTTAGGTATAATTCCATCATACAGCCACCTTTCTATGTAATTTTAATTTGACTAAAAGAGGTTAGACCTAAAATGCTAAATTGTAAAGTCAAATGCATAAAATTTTTTTAAAATCTTGTTAGATTACGGTTGCCTGTAAAAAGCTAATCCTATCAAGGGTTCATTAGGTTGGATTTATATATTGAACATTCAAAAAATATACAGATAGAGTACAAGACTATGCCGTTCTAAATGGCATTCGAATCCCGCTTTCAGAAGACCGGAGAATATTTACGCCAATTGACCGTGCCAGCTACAAGTGGAAAAGAGAATACAACAAAAGAACGGCTGTTGAAAGAGTAAATAGCCGTATTGATAAGGTGTTTGGTTTCGAAATTCATACGATACGGGGGATAAAGAAAATGACCGTACGATGCGGATTAGCTCTTTGTGTGATGTTAGCCATGGCGCTAGGCAGAATAAAAGAAAAACAAGCACAAAATATGAGGAGTCTTGTTTGTGCTGTATAAAAAAATTATCCACATGTGAATAAGTAAAAGTAAAAAAGATATCCACAAGCAAAAAATGTGGATAAGACAATAGGATTCGTATGCCCTTTTTTGTAAAAAAATAGACACACAAACCATTAAAGGCAGGAAAAGCATAGAAAATCATACCTAAAAATGAAAATGTGGTAAATTTTTAGAGTAAATTTTTTTTAATCTAATCTAGAAAATCAGTACATCGCAAAAAGCTCCCATTATAAAGGACTTTTTCTTTGTTTGAATAATAAAATTGGAGATTTTGGGTATTTTTAATAGTTAATTTAAATTAATGCAATACTAGTGATGTAATTTCTATAAATTATCACTACTAATCGTTCATCTAACCAAAGAATGTGGAATCTTGCCATTGTGTCAATTCCTTCACCCATATATTATGTCTTTTTTGAGCTAGGAGATTTTTCCATTAACGAGCACACAATGTGCAAACTTTAACAAGAATCGAAAGATCCTTAAACTGCATATATGAAAGGGGGATCATTTTATCTAAATAATGTTATAACTCGTCAAAAATTTAGATGAAGTATTATTGAATTTAATTTTATATTCAAGATTAAGGCATGCTTTTCTATTCTAAAACTTTTTGAAATGCTAATTCAGAAAATATAATTAATCTTGATTCGTTTGAATATGGTGGATGACAGGTAATTAAAGTTACCATTGACTTCCCTTTCACTGGTTTAACGACATCCACATCTGTCGGTTTAACAATTTTTTTATCAAATACTTTATAGGTCAGCTCCTCATTTCTTACCTTTATAATAATTTTGTTTCCCTTTTCCAATTCATCCAATCTGTTAAAGAATTTCCCATACGTATACGAGCGATGGCCCGCTATGGCGAAGTTCTCATTTTTCTTTCCTATGTTTCCAACAGAACTGCTCGATGGTAAATGTCCAACTGCATATTTTATATTTTCTTCTCCTGCTCCTTCAACAATCGGTGTTTTTAAATCAATCTTTGGGATTTCCAAGATACCGATCACAGAACCATTTTTTGCCTCTTCTAAATCATCCCCTTCTAGTGTTTCTTCATTTTCTTCTTCAATAAAATTCAATGAAGTATATTCTTTAAATAATTTTTGTTGTTCTAAATATGTCTTCAATTTTGTATAGGCCACAAAGACAATTAACACAACCCCCACAATAACAAAAATATTTCCAATTCTCTTCATTTTTAACACACCTCTTAAAAAAAAGGAGGGTGGCCGCCCTCCAAATTATGCATGCATATATATTTTTTCAAAATTACAAAATTGTTTAGTTAATATTTTTAAATACGTTCTACTTTTAATTTTCTAAGTGCCATACCTAGACCAATCATGATTAAGGAAGTAATTACTAATAATGTAGAATCCATCATTGATCCAGTTGTTGGCAAAACTTCAACAGCAGGATACTGTTTAGCTTTATCTTGTACACTGTTTTTCAAATCATTTGTATTGTTTACCGGTTTTGTTGTAACTGGTGTTTTTCCTTGATTATTTCCGTTATTGTTATGAACTGGTTGTTCATTATAACACGGATTATCATTATCACCTGGTTGTTCGGTGTCACCTGGTTCTTCGTTATCACCTGGTTGTTCGGTGTCACTTGGTTCTTCGTTATCACCTGGTTGTTCGGTGTCACCCGGTTGTTCGTTATCACCTGGTTCTTCGGTGTCACCTGGTTCTTCGTTATCACCTGGTTCTTCGTTATCACCTGGTTGTTCGGTGTCTTGTTCGTTATCACCTGGTTGTTCGGTGTCACCCGGTTGTTCGTTATTTCCATCTGAGTTTTTAACTTTAAATTTTTCATTTTCCAAAATTCCTGTATCTATGTTTCCAAGAATAGGTGTATTTTCCGTTTCAACAATTACTAAACCACCATGACTCCATTCGTACTCATCGGTTTCAACTTTTTCCTTTTCAATGACACCTACATGAGCGTCACCAACAATGGAATCATCAATATCAGCAACAACTAAACCACCGTGCGTATAGTTATAATCATCTGTTTCGATTTTTGTTCCTTCAGCAACGCCGAGATGTGTATCGCCAAGTATGGGAGAATTTGTGATATCTCCTTGAACTAAGCCACCAGTTGTTTTCTTTCCTTCATCAGTTTCTACTTTACTTCCACCAATGATATTTAGATCAACTTTACCAACTATTGACTCAACTAAACCTCCACCAATGCCGATGCTAATAAGGGAACCACTATTTTCTTTATTAACATTTCCTACCTTTTCATCTGGTTTACCGGTCATTACCGGTGGATTTTTCGGAATAATCGATTTTTGTTGTGCCGCTCCTACTGTAGTATCAGTTTCTACATTCGTCTTAACTGCTTGTTCATTGAAAGCAGCAGGCAATGCCTCTGCACTTAATGTTGTCACTTCTTCATTTACAGTAGCATTTGACTCAACTTCCTCACTAGTAGTTATCACATTTTCGCTTGTTGGATCAGTTGATTTAATTTCCGTACTTGCACTTGCTAGGTTATCCATGGTGAAAATACCAAACATAAGTGTTCCGGTAAATGCAATCGCTTTTAATGATTGAATAACAGTTTTTTTATTCACCTTTTTTCTCTCCTTCTTCTTAATTTTATTTGTTGATTAAGAAGAAGGATACTGCGGGTGGTTTCCCTAATAAATCTCCTATCCACTGATCCTTATACACATAAGACGAGTCTAAAACTTCAGCTTTTGACAAAACTTCAGGTATTATACCATTTTGTAAAAATGCATAAAACCCAGCTTGTCCACCACCACTATTACCATTAGATGATCCCGATGTACTCGAACTAGAAGAACCGGAATTTGTCGGAACTGGCTGATTGAAAACTGTCATTATATCTGAACCTGATCTTCCATTTTCTTTCGTATTATCTGGTTCATTCCCCATTGGATGAACCTGGTCATTCATGACAACTTTGTTTCCAGCATCAACCAATTCATGCAAATATTTGTAAACCGAGTCTTCACTGTCTAAATTCATTAGTGTTACTAAACTTTCAGGTTCTTTATCTATTTTTATCTGTTGTTCATCTAGATCAGAAGGCTCTGATTCCGAGTAGCCAATATTCGGATTCACTAGTCCAGGACCTTTTATGTCGTTATTCTTATTAGTATTATTTTGTTTTGGTTGTCCATCGGTATCTACAACATTAGGCGATTGATTGTTATTGTTTTCTCCTAGATTTCCATTTTGTCCACCAGGTATTGGACTATTGTTGTTTCCAGGATTTGGATTATTATTACCAGGCTTTGGATTGTTGTTGTTTCCAGGATTTGTGTTATTGTCTTCAGGTTTTGTACTGTTGCCCCCAGGATTTGTGTTGTTGTCTCCAGGATTTGGATTGTTTGGCTTTTGTTTATTTTCCATTGAATCAAATTTGCCAAGTCCAACATTCAAATCGCCCACAATTGGTATATTTTCTGTTTCCACAGTGACGAGACTGCCTGAAGTAATGATTTCATCTTCTGTTTCCTTCTGATGGAACTCTCCAACCCCAAGATGGGCTTCTCCTAAATGATTACTTTTAAGATCGGCGTTCAACAAACCCACATTTGTCTCTATATAAGTTGGCCTTTCAGATTGCCTAAATTCTACAACACCAACATGGGTTTGACCAATCTTATTGTTTAAATCAATGGAAGCTAAACTGCCTGAAACATCTTTTTGATCATCTTTCTCTTCTTTCTGACCAGAAGCAAGACCAATATTAACATCGCCCAACAGTTTCGACTCTGTAAGTCCTAATCCAAGTAGACCCCCTGATGTTTTTGTTGAACCGGACTCTGTCTTATTCTTATTGAATGACAAGACATCCAAGTTAAGATTACCAACTGCAGGTAGACCAAGACCAAGACCCAATAAGGCCCATTTTGATCCGACATTTATATTAAGTAGATTTGGTATGATATGCCCATCTTCCCGTACCTCGTAACCTAGTAAGTTTATATTTAAACCTAGCAATTTTAAACTAAGGAGTGGTCTGAACAATGCCCTATTTTTTGGCACACCAACAGGGGCGGGTTCTTCCTCAACAGAGGTATTAGTCGAAGAAACTTCTTGAACGTCTTCCCCCTCAGAAACGTCTTCAATTGTTTCATTTTGGATTTCTTCATTTTCTACATCAGCTACTACAACGTCCTCTTCATCATCTACCGGTAATTCCGTTTCATTTGTTTCTACAGCGTCCTCTTCTATTGATGAAGATTGAATATCTGTAGATTCAGGATCCTCTAATAATTGCGATTCATCTTCCGCATCAATTTCTCCTGAGGTATCCATATGTAATTCGCCTTCTTCGGTATTAGCCTGATCCTCTAAAGTATCAAAAACTTTAGTGGATTCATCATTTTCTTCAGGATTAGGAGTTTGATGGAGGAAATCTCCTTTTGGTTCGATTGCTTCTGTGTTTGGATCATTCACGAATGAATCCGTTTCCAATATAGAAGTATCAGAAACAATTCCATCTATTACTTCAGCTTGTACCGTATACTCGTCATTTTCCGATATACTGGATTGCTTTGTTAACTCCTCCGCTTTAGTATAAGAAGGTGTACTAAATACGATTGTAGCAGATAGTAAAAAGATAAACGCATTTTTCAATGTGTCACCTCCTTTCTATAATTCATATAAATAGTATGGCATAATATGGCACTAATTTCAATATAAACCTTTCCAAATATATCCTTTTTACTATTTTTTTAGTTTTATTTAATTTTTTTAATTAATCTTTATTTGAAAGTTTCCTTGTCGAGCAATGAAGAATAAACTAGGTGGACAAGCCAAAAAATCTTTAAGGCAAGGTTATATAACGAAAAAAATCACCATTGAATCCCAATGATGTTTAACTAATGGCCACTTACAAAGAGGGTATCTATGGTTCCAACTAAGGTTGCCACATATAAATACACACATAAACTTCTCCTTTTCCATATTAAAGGAATTAGGAGAAAATCCAACAATTAACAGATGCGATTACACAGGTCATAAGAAATGGGTTTTTATACCTATTTCGGTAGAATCTTAGTGCTGTCAATCCACTTAGAGTGAGACAAAAATTACAGCGTATCAAAAGCAGTTTTTTTGTACACTTTTTTTCCTTAATTGAAATATTAAATGCAACGCTTTTTGAAATACTTGTTAAACCGTGTTAGATTAAGGATCTAAGCTTTATTTAGTGTTACTGGACTATTAAATGGGCAACTTTACATGGAGGGGCAGGCATGATAGCCTTGTAGGCACAGTCAGCTCCCTATTAGCTGGCTTCCTGGCTGGGAATCATGCCTGCTGGAGGCTCCATGTCAAGTTGCTAAAGCCGTTATTCAGATTATGAAGAAGCCAAACGGGAAAGTTCTTCCTGGAAACATTCTTCTGGAGTCTTATAACCCAGAATCCTCCGAGGTAGGCTGTTACACCAGTTTTCTGCATAGGTAATGGTCACATCGGATACAGAAGAAATCAGAAGAAATGGCTTTTCCTTTTGGAATAAAACGTCGAATGAGACCGTTATGTCTCTCGTTTGTCCCTCTTTCACTAGAGCAATAGGGATGTGTGAAATAAACGGTTGTCTTCTCATCTTGGACGGATAGGCTTAGCTCCGCAAATTCAGAACCATTATCTGAGGTAATGGTTTTCAAAATTTGATGAAATGAAGTGCCATATTTATGGCGCAGTTGTTTGATGATGGTATTGATAGCTTGGCTGTTCTTACCGTCAGCTCTGAATATGAGTTCTTTACGAGTTTTACGTTCTGTTAGCGTAAGGAACCAGCAGAAGTTGAACAACGGCAAGAATTTGGACACTGGGAAATCGATACCGTCGTTGGCAAAAAAGACAAAAAGGATGAAGTTCGGGTGGAGTGTTTTGGAATGAAAAACAAGAACAAGTTGTAAATAATGCCGAGGCCGGTGTTATTGGGCATGGAGGCAAGTCAGGTGGCACCGTGAAAAAGTCTGACGCTCGGCGAACAGAAATTGAATCGATGACGGCAAATTTACCTAAAGGCGTTCAAAAAGCTTTTCTTGCAGCCTATGATGACGGTAAAAAATTGGAGATTGCCTTTGTCGGTACGTCAGCTTTAGGAAAAGGGGCCGGTGGATGGAGTGATATGGTCGAGAAACAATTGGAGACCGCTTACGGAACTTCATTCGTGGATGTTGTCACTTATCAATATGATGGCGGATCTTCAGGTTTCCTTACCAGTAGTTTAGCTGAGGAAATTGCGAGTTCGGGTTATGATATCGTCTTTTTGGAAGGTTTCACATTAGAAGATAATGGTGAGATTAGCATTGACCAATCTCTCGTAAATGTCGGAGCGATTGTTGATTTGTTGGTTAGCGCGAACCCTGATGTACAAATTATTTTGCAACCGCCACACCCAATTTATGCAGCCGTCAATTACCCACGGCAAGTTGAGCAATTAAAAGCATTTGCCGAAGAGAAGGGTCTGCCTTATTTTGATCACTGGACAAATTGGCCGGATTATACGAGTGACGAGATTTTACAATACTTAACAGATGACAACATGCCGAGTGGGACCGGACATCAATTGTGGGCCGAGGCGATTATGAATTATTTTGTAGCGAAATAAGATTGTTATGGATTCGGCGATGTTTATTGACGGCATCGGCAGGAATCGAGAGGCATCGAACTCGAACTAACTTTATAAGCACAACAGAGGGGAGAATCTGTTGTGCTTATTTTTGTTTTTGCTGTAAAGCTTTGAGTGTCTGCTTGTGTTTATTTGTGGTCATTCGACAGTTTTTTCAAACAATCGTTTGTTTGAAAACGTGTTGAAGTCTTGGCTTTTCTAGGGTTGGGGAAATTGGGCGTGCGTGATTCGACATTTTTTGGTTTCTATTTGTTCAACTACAAATTTTTGTTCAATTGCAAATTATGGATAGCCAATTCCGAAGTCATAGCTGGCTTACTTATCGTGGGTGTGGGTTGGTCTTGAGATTGTTTGTTTTTGAGTGTATTCATTCGGGGGAGATATTTTCATGTTTTGTGTACGATTGTGAGGTGGTAAACAATTTCAATTGAGTTAAGACATATTCAGTCCATGGGGCTCTGGCTTGGTTCGATTCTATTGGACAATTTTTACTGGTGGACGTCTATTTTGTCCAATAGCGCCCGGCTATTGGACAATTTTTGCTGGTCGGCAGCCCATTTTGTCCATGATAGCCGTTCTATTGGACAGTTTTTGCTGGTCGGCAGCCCATTTTGTCCACGAGAACCGTTCTATTGGACAATTTTTGCTGATTGCCTCCTCATTTTGTCCACGAGAACCGTTCTATTGGACAATTTTTGCTGATTGCCTCCTCAT
>ERZ1673815.75-NODE-75-length-13648-cov-35.538880_pt1 | contig 13648 bp, 16 predicted proteins | sample MGYA00580147_ERZ1673815 | MGnify/ENA primary metagenome ERZ1673815 (study PRJEB41219, sample SAMN04549617) | soil metagenome | isolation source: soil | place: USA: Puerto Rico, Laguna Bouqueron NWR | collected 2009-06-01 ...
CCTCGCCGTGTTTCCTTTTCCTCGAAAAAGCTAATCGCTTTTTCTTCGTGCGATGCCTATTCGAGGAAGCAAATCTGTTCTCATTGCGGGAGGTCGGGCCACAGGACGTGGTCAGACATGCGTTGCAACAGGACGTTGCCGCTTTTAGCCGGCTAGTTTGTACGTCGCTAAGCGGGCGCTCTGCGCTTTTCTTAAATCTTTATGAATTTCATTAACCGCATGTTTAATTTCCGGTAAAATCAGTTTTTCCATCGCTAATTTCACTGCTCCTGTTGAACCGGGCACCGAGAAGACAATGCGATTATTGGCTATTCCGGCTATGGCACGAGAAAGAATGCTTGCGGAACCGATATCAAATTGATAACTTAAATAACGAAAAATTTCCCCAAAACCGGGCAACTCTTTTTTAAAATAAGGACGAATCGCTTCTATTGTTACATCACGCTGAGAGATTCCGGTTCCGCCGTTAAAAATGACGGCATCAATCGCATCTTCATGGATGGCAGTCTCCAATGTTTTTTGAATTGACGCAACATCATCCGGAATGATTTCATACATACCAATATGATGGTTATCAGTTTTCAGCAGTTCAATAATGGTTTGACCGCTTTTATCGGTGTCTTTATTACGCGTGTCACTAACGGTTATCACCGCACAAGTGACCGTTTTGAGATTGCCTTTGTCATGACAATGTCCCATACGTTTACCTCCAATCTACATGAGTTCTTCTCCAAATATTGATACTTCCGGCATGATATATTGAAAGAAATCAGTTTTCCGGTTAATATTTCTAAATTTTATCTCCATGAAAAAAACATCACGCAAAATCTGGTTCTTTATGATGAGCTTTCTATATATCAGGAGGCTGTATCAAAATTTACGAAATGTATTATAAAATCAACACTCAATCTCCCGTTATTTTTTAAAACCCTAACCGAATATTTATCGAGTCAATCGATTTATGACCCTTACAGTGCTTTTGCAGAACATCCTGAACCTATTGTGAATATATCTGAATGTAAAGCTATTACATTATATAAGCGAAAAAATGATGTTTTATCATTAGTTGATTCTTACGGATGTAGCACTCCAACCTTGGAATTTATTGTTGGTGATGAGTATTCATTTGTTGCTCAAACTTATAATAAAGATATGGAGCATAAAGAGCATATTTTTTATTCTGAAGATAAACAAATGATATACATGACAAAAAAAGTAGGAGAATTAGTTTTGTCCTGCCATTTCCAATTATCTGAGATGTGGTCAAGTCGCCGGGTTAACAGCTATGAAAGTGAAATAGTTAGTGCTATAATGGATAAAAGGCAACCTTTTGATTTTGCAATTGAGCTTTTAGGAGGGATGTTAAATGAGTAAGGATAGTGCTGTTTATATTGGGTCCACTCCAAAGCATCTAACTCGAGTAGCAAAAGAAATGTATATGAAGAAAAATACAGAAAACAATAGAAAATTACTTGAATCGCTGGGCTATAATTATAAATCAAGTTTAGGTGGAAAAACACCTAGTGGAATAATAACTGCGAAAAAAGCATAAGAATTATATTTTTCTCTATGGCTTGCCAGCCTTTGAACGTCAAAGTGTTGGAAGTATACGGTTTCATGACTCTTTTCACTATGGTGGAAAGGGTCTTTTTTATGCCTAAAAAGAGCCTGTGACCACATATGGCCACAACTCATAACTCAATATACCTTTGGAACTTTTGAGCAGTTTGCTTTTTTACCAAAAATACGGGTATAAAGGAAACCGTGTGGGGCAGTAAATCCTATAACATAGTATTTGATCATCCGACAAAAAAGAACAGGATATGTATACTTCTGAGCAGCCAATCTGTGGAATATGTGGAAGCGGGTTTGGAAAAAAGTGAGTGACTAAATAAATGTATCGATAATACTTAAAGTGGGAGAGAAATGAGTGAAACTAGGTCTTAAAATAGCGGAAATAAGACTTGTAGAATATACGGATAATAAAGCGGCTTTTCACATAATGTACATGATAAAAACTGCACCTCTTGTTAATGAAAAGGACAATGAAGGTGCAGTTTTAGCATTTTAGCCTAAATCATGTCCCGTTACAAAAATATACCCAACTAGGAAAATATTTAACACAATAATAATCACTGTTACAATCCATGCTAGTATGGTTACCCATTTACTGTTTACAAATTCGCCCATTTTTTCTTTGTTACTTGTAAATAGTACTAATGGAACAATGGCAAATGGAAGTTGTAAGCTTAAAATAACTTGACTCCATAGTAGTAAGTCTCCGGTTCCTTTCTCTCCTGCAATCCACGTAACAATAAAAGCAGGAATGACTGCAATAAATCGAGTAATTAATCTTCTTAACCAAGGGGAAATTCGTAAATGGATGAATCCTTCCATTACAATTTGCCCAGTTAATGTTCCGGTAATTGTCGAGTTTTGGCCAGATGCTAATAGTGCTACAGCAAATAATGTGCTCGCAATACCGATACCTAATGTAGGACTAAGCAATTCATATGCGGCTTCGATTTCAGAAACATTTAGTCCTGTACCATAAAATGCAGCTGTACCAAGAATTAAAATAGCCGAGTTAATAAAAAATGCAATTGTAAGCGAAAAGGTTGAGTCTAAGACGGAAAATTTAAGTGCTTCCCTTTTACCTTCCGTTGTACGTTTATATTGCCTTGTTTGTACAATAGATGAATGTAAATATAAGTTATGGGGCATTACGGTAGCACCGAGAATTCCGAGTGAAATAAATAACATATCAGGATTCGTAACAATTTCTGCTTTTGGTAAATAACCGCTGAAAAGTGCAGAAACATTTGGATGAGAAACGACCACCTCAAAAGCAAAGACGCCTAAAATCGTAATCATTAGTACGATGACAATGGACTCGATTATTCGAAATCCTTTTTTCTGTAGTAATAATAACAAAATAACATCAAGCGTCGTAATCAAAATCCCGATTAATAAAGGAATTTTAAATAATAAATTAAGAGCGATTGCGGAACCAATAACTTCTGCTAAGTCTGTTGCAATAATGGCAAGTTCAGTTAATAACCAAAGAATAATTGCCGTTTTTGCACTGGTAGCTTCCCGTGTAGCTTGTGCTAAATCTCGTCCGGTTACAATTCCGAGTTTAGCTGCAAGAGACTGTAGTAACATTGCTGCTAAGTTAGCAATTAAAATAACGAATAATAATGTATAGCCAAATCGAGCACCACCTGCAATCGACGTTGCCCAGTTACCTGGATCAACATACCCAACAGCAACGAGTGACCCCGGTCCGGCAAATGCAAAAAATTTCTTCCAAAACCCTGCATGTTCTGGAACACGTACAGAATTATTTACTTCCTCTAGACTAATATGTGAACTTTTTTGAATCCATGGTTGTTGCTTTTTTTGTTGTGCATGTACACTCATTTTTCCCACCTCTCAATAGTATGATTTAATCAAATTAAGTTGCGTTAGGGCAACATTGAAGTAAAAAATAAAAGTTGCAATTCAGTGTGCAACAGGAATAACAAGTTTACTCTAATAAAGTTATTAATATTATCTACTTGATTATAATAAATCTAATCTGCATTTTTTACAAGTTTTTTATTTTAGTCTTTTTTATAAAAAAATACCAACCTTAACTAGATCACACCCCAAAATCTAGTCTAAACGGGGGCCTTTGGAGTGGAGGAAAAAAGAATTATCTAGGCAGGAGAAAATACGGTGGAAAGACTATAAAGGCTGCCTTAAAAATTTACTAAGGCGTTCCCTTTTGAATCACAAAAATTGAAATCGCAATAAAAATAAGGTACGATATTGCAACGATTTCCGCACCTTATTTTTTGTTGATTTATCAATGTTTTTGACATAAAGGATTTAATTTATATGAAATAAGGGAACATTCTAAAGAAAAGGCTCTGTTAAAGTTAGCTGTTGATATAACCTAAAAATAAGGGGTTGTGCAGAAAATGAAAATCCGTAAAAAATGTGATGATTAAGAATGTTGATATACCAAGGTTTTGAAACATGAAAAGGGGGATCCAGAAGTCAAAAATATGCCTTTCTGGACAGCTACTTATTTTCTATTGGTTAAAAAACTCACTTACTGTTTTCTCAGACTTTAGGTGTTCCTGTATCAGTTTCTTTAAGTCTTGTTCATTTTCAAATCCATCCAACTTATTGTTGTACCATTCTTGTATTTTCTCCCTTGTTACGGAGAATTCTTTGTCTGGAAATTTGAAAGTAATCCAATCTACATTTTTGATTAAAGCAAAAAGAAATGTAGAGTTAGTTATAACAGTTTCCTTCATTTCTTTATCTATACTGTTCGTATCAATATCTTTGTACTCCAAAATAATTCCATATGGTTCTTTCTTGGTTTCAAGTGAAATTTGATTTAACTCATTGTTGTATGTCAATTCATTTACAATATTTCCAACTGTACTGTTGTCACCCACATACGAATTCTTATATTGAAACAAATCTGTTTTCGATTCAGCACTTTGACTACAACTAGTCAATAACATCATTAGCGATAACAATGAAATAATACGAATGGTAATTCGCTTCACTATTACACCTCCTTTCATCTAATAATTTCCATCTAATTTTATCATATTCAACAAAACCGCTCCTAATAATTACTTATTTTAATTTGTTCGGTTTAGAGATACAAAAGGTTGGTTATCAAGGTCAAGTTTTACCGGTCCTTGTCGCTTCATGGGTGTTGGCGAAACTTGAACTTTCATTAAAAAAACGGATACCGGATGCCTTTCAGCTGTTATTAGTTGCTCCCATTGCGCTTTTAGTCACCGGATTCATTTCCTTTATCGTCATTGGCCCGGTTACATTTGCCATTGCAAAAGGAATTACATCAGCTGTTGTAGCAATCTTTAAAGCCGCACCGATTTTGGGCGGATTAATATACGGTGGTCTTTATGCACCCCTTGTCATTACAGGGATGCACCATACGTTCTTAGCAGTGGATTTACAACTAATTGGGAGTACCGGAACGACTTTCTTATGGCCGATGGTGGCATTGTCAAATATTGCCCAAGGTTCAGCAGCTCTTGCCATGTTCTTTGTTTTAAAAGAAGAAAAACTAAAAAGCTTATCGGCAACAACTGCTGTATCTGCTTACTTAGGTATCACTGAACCGGCTATGTTTGGTGTAAACTTACGCTATCGTTTTGCATTTATCTCCGCAATTATTGGTTCAGCTCTGGCCGGTGCATTTATTACATTACAGGATGTCCAAGCTCCATCGGTAGGTGTCGGAGGATTACCGGCATTCTTATCAATTTTACCGGGAAGTTGGGGTTCATTCTTTATCGGCATGGCGATTGTCATTATCGTACCTTTTGCCCTAACCTTGTTTTTTGGTAAAGTTCGCAAAGCTCAATGATGAAATAATCAATAGAAGTTTCGATTTGCCGAAATCAGTAAAGTACATTGCGGGTTAATTGGAAATTTATGGAATCATAACCATAGACACACGAGTTTATTTATCCAAGAATAACAAATTACCTGCATGTACGAGTTTGTTTTGACGATTCCATTCAGCTTTCGGTAAAATAAATATAAGTAATGAGCTAACGTTCATAGTGCGTTAGCTTTTTTTATACGTTAAAAATGTATAAATTTCCAGCAAAGAAGTGAATTCGACGTAGTGGGAAATTTTACGAATTAAGTATAAGCGCAACTACAGCTCTGCCGTCGCCTGAAGGCTCGGCAGTAGCTGAGTTTTCTTTACAAGAATAGCGGTGATAAACATGTATGAAAACAAATATTTATCGATATATGAAGAGTTAGTTGAAAAAATTCAAAGCGGACAGCTAAAGCCGAGTACAAAGTTACCGTCTGAAAATGAACTCGTAAAAGAATATGCGACTTCCCGGGAAACGGTTCGCAAAGCCTTAACAATGCTTTCCCAAAACGGCTACATTCAAAAAATTAGGGGAAAAGGTTCGTATGTACTGGATGTCAGTAAGTATGACTTTCCGATTTCCGGGCTGGTCAGTTTTAAAGAATTGGCGCAAAAAATGGGTAAACCTTGGGGTACAATCGTAAATGAATTTGCGCTCATTTCACCGGATAGTCAATTGCAAAAACAGCTCAATGTAACGGAAAAAGACCCGGTATGGAAGGTCATTCGTACGCGTGTCATGGATGGTGAAAAGATTATATTGGATAAGGACTTTTTTAACAAAAAATATGTTCCTATTTTAACAAAGGAAATTTGCGAAGGATCGATTTATGAATATTTAGAGCAAGATTTAGGATTAAAAATCAGTTTTGCTAAAAAGGAATTTTTTGTAGACGAAACAACAGCGGAAGACCGAATGTTTTTGGATTTACAGGATGACAAACATATTGTTGTTGTAAAAAACTATGTGTACTTAGATAATGCCAACTTATTTCAATACACGGAGTCACGACATCGACTGGATAAGTTTCGCTTTGTTGATTTTGCACGGAGAGGCCATTGATCGACCGAAAATGAACAGTAAGGAAACTTGGTGAGGCACGACGCATTTAGCCAAAGTAGCATTTCCCATTACATGCGGTTTTAGTCAACTGCAACCCTTTTGGTATAAAAGATTGGTAATTTCCCCCATCCGTACCATAAGTTCTATGGTGATTCCCCGATTCATCGTGTAAACAATATAACAAAGGGGGAATGACACTTGGACATCGAAACGAATATAGATACGTCGTTTTTGACAAGACGCAGAGAAAGACAGATTAAGTTTGAACGTAGCGTTTTACGGGAATTATCGCTTGCTATATTAAAAAAGAGTGTACAAAATTATTTTGCCGGATTGCTTACAAACAGTGGACTGCTCTTTGATCAAGTGATTGAAGAGGGGTGTTATGATGTGGCACTTGAAGTATATTTGTTGGGAAGCAGTTACAGCCGCTTAGGATATTACGGAAAGCCGATTGAAGAAGTAAAAGCCTCTTCTCTTGAAGAAAGAAGGAATTTCTCGAAAGCGTTGCAGGATTTTATCGCTTATTGGGGAGCAAAGCTTGATGAACAAAATGAGGAAAGATTAGAAAGTCAATGTGATGCTTTTGTTGATCATTGGTTTATGGAAGGATTTGTGAAAGGGAAAATGAAGTATAAAATGCGGCTTCATTAGGTTCCAACTTGCAAATTGATGTTCTAATCCCTTGCTCTTGTCCATATAATGTATGTGACAGGCAAGGGGGAATATTATGAAGAAAAAATGGGTATTCATCAGTATATTATCGGTAGCCATTGGTTTTTTCATTTATCTTATACAAGAACGGTTTTTGGAGCGAAATGCATGGGATGCTTGGAACCTCCCTTTGACAGGCAAAATTATTTATATTGACCCCGGACATGGTGGCGTAGATGGGGGAGCGGAAAATGGAGAAGCAGTCGAAAAAGATATTGCATTATCGATTTCAAAGATGCTACGGGACTATTTGCAACAACAAGGTGCGCTCGTGCTAATGACCCGGGAGAAGGATATTGACCTTGCTGATGAAGATACAAAGGGATTGAGCAGGAGAAAAACCGAAGACTTGCATCGCCGTGTGGAATTAATCAATGAATCGAAAGCGGACTATTTTATAAGCATTCACCTGAACTCGATTCCGTCATCAAGATGGTACGGTGCCCAAACCTTTTATCATGAAAAATATATTGAAAATAAAATTGCTGCTGAGATGATTCAAGAAAGGCTACGGGAAAATTTAGATACAAAACGAGAGGCGAAATCCATCAGTCATGTTTATTTAATGAAAAAAGCAAAAAAACCGGGTGTCCTAGTTGAAGTAGGTTTCCTGTCAAATCCGGCAGAACGGGAAAAATTATTATCGGAAGAATATCAAGAAAAAGTAGCAGCATCGATTTATGAAGGAATTATTCGTTATTTTACTGAGGAAAGAGAACATAAAGTAAAAATGGAAAAAGAAAAAGAGGACGATTAAATAATGAAAACAGGGGAGCCTTTGGCGAGAAGAGAGCCGTCGTAAGCGAAAAAACATTTTCGCTTACGAGGTAATGCTACCGAAGCCTCTCTTGTCACCGAGAAAATATAAAATTTTTTCGGCTGCGGTGTTTTCCTTCGATGCTTTCTTTGTGTGCTTTTACTTAAAAACTTAAAATTACCTGCAACAAGCAAATTCAAGTATTCTTGCTGGAAGTTTATAACTTTACTTAACAATAGCCCTTTGTCAATTGCAAAGGGTTTCTCTATTTGTGTGATTTAGCTTATAATAGAAGGGACAACTTGTTAAAAAGGGTGGCGAAGAGATGCTTTCAGAAAATCAAGTCAGAGAACTATTGGAAAAGATGGAGGATCCATTTTTACATAAGACATTAAAAGAAACAAATGGCATTGTTGAAATCAAGATAAAAGAAGAAAAGCAACATGTCAGTGTCAAGTTGGCGATTGCAAAAACCGGGACCGGGGAGCAAATTCAACTGCAATCAAATGTGGTTAAAGCGCTTAAAGATGCCGGGTTTGCAACAGTTGGTTTGCGCTTTACTCAATTGCCGGATGAGGTCATTAAAAAATTATATCCGGAAGCAGGGGAAAATATCGGTTTAGCCCCGAGCAAAAATACGACGGTCATTGCTATTGCCAGTGGAAAAGGCGGCGTCGGAAAATCAACCGTTTCGGTCAACTTGGCGGTCTCACTGGCCAGACTCGGCAAAAAAGTCGGGTTGATTGATGCAGATATTTACGGTTTCAGTGTTCCGGATATGATGGGAATCATTGACCGACCGGTAGTTCGCGGGGATAAAATCATTCCGGTCGATCGATTTGGTGTTAAAGTCATTTCCATGGCCTTTTTCGTTGAAGATAATGCACCGGTCATTTGGCGCGGTCCGATGCTTGGAAAAATGTTGACGAGTTTCTTCAAAGAGGTTGAGTGGGGGGAGGATTTCGATTATTTACTGCTTGACTTACCTCCGGGAACTGGTGACGTGGCCCTTGATGTTCACCAAATGTTACCGACTTGTAAAGAAATCATTGTTACGACCCCGCATCCGACAGCAGCCTTTGTTGCAGCAAGAGCGGGTGCGATGGCTATTACAACGAACCATGATGTCATTGGTGTCATTGAGAACATGTCCTACTTTGAAAGTCAGAAAACCGGAGAAAAAGAATATATTTTCGGTCACGGTGGAGGCGAAAAATTAGCAGAAGAATTAAAGGTACCTTTACTTGGAAAGATTCCTCTTGGTCAACCTGACTGGAGTGACGAGGAATTTGCGCCATCCGTTTATCAAATAAAGCATCCGATTGGGAAAATTTATTTTAAAATTGCAGAAAAAATTATCGATTTACTTGAGAATAATAAATAGCTAAAAAGGCTGAACAATTCAGATGTTCAGCCTTTTACCTGATCATAACGGCGGTCTGGAAACCCGCCAAGTTTTTTGCTTAATAAGACAGGTCCGATGGGTTCAACTAAATCCATGGTAAATCAAAAATGCACACAGAAAGATGAGTGCCCACATGTGTCCGATTGGTTCAATAAATAATTCGCGGGGGAAATGACCCGCGGATTAAAAATTCAGTAGATCCTTTATTTTTTTCCTTCTTTTGCGGCCTTCTGTAAAATTTCCTGGATTTTTGCCTGGTATTCAGGACTTTCGAATGTCTCGGATATGACGCTTTTCAAATGTTTTCGGTATTCATTACTTTTTAAGAGATCCGCCAGTTCTTTTTCTAATTCCGGATCATGTAAAACTTCAATTAATTTAGACCGATATTCCGGATCGTTTAACAAGCTTTTTAATACCGCTTGATTTTCTTCTGCCATGCTATCAGCAAATGCCTTGGAAAATTCCGGATCTTTAAAGGCAGATTTCCAAAATTCTTTTCCATCATCCGATAATAATGTTGTTTTTATCGCATCATTCACAGCAGTGTTATCCATGACAAGTTGTGATTTAAATGGTTCCTCTGCTAATACGTCTTTTAACGCTTTTTTCCCATCATCGGTTTTTAAAATATCAACAACCATCTTTTTGGTTTGGTCATAATCCAATTCTTCTGCACCCTGAGCTTGCGTTGAGCATCCGGCCAATATGAAAAAACAAACAAATAGGAGCGGAATAATTTGCTTCTTATACATATTTGTAGCTCCTTTCATCCTTTTTCTATTCATTAGAATGTTGATTTTCCTAATAAAATATACTTAAGGAGAAAGGGTAGATTTTTCATGATTTGGTTGATAAAATAAGGTTACAAATTATTTTAGAAAAATTAAAAATTAACGGGGTATTTAGTTGAACAAGGGGGCAAGTTTATGAATTCAAGAAATTGGGTTCGATTTTTTATACATACGTTACTATTAGGTGGAGTTATTACCATTTTTACCGGTTTTGTGGTCCAGTGGGAAAAATATAAACCGCTTTTCTTTGATTTTGACATATTGGAAATTATTTCAATAGCAATCTGGCTTTTGGGAGTTGGCTTCATTTTTAGTGTAATCAGTCAGATGGGGTATTTTGCCTACTTAACTATTCACCGGTTTGGATTAGGTTTTTTTCGATCGCTGTGGAATCCGGTCCAGCTCGTTGTGATTGCCTTTGTATTATTTGATTTTATTTACTTTCGTTATAAAGAGTTTGCCGGTGAAAATGAAAGTATCTGGCCTTATTTATTGGTAGCATTATTCTTACTACTTATCGGAATTGTTATCGCTTACTTAAAGGTGAAACAGTCGGATAAGCACGCTTTTGTTCCCGGGTTATTTTTCATGGTTTGTGTTACTATTATCGAATGGGTACCTGTGCTAAGGGTAAACAATCATGATTGGCTCTATTTAATGCTTTATCCTTTATTAATTTGTAATGCCTATCAACTGTTAATGCTGCCCAAGTATATTGAGCGTTCAAAAGTAGAAAGACCGGTAATAAGAAAAGAACAACAAATGACAGTTCATAAATAGCATGGAAGGCTGCGGTGGACGTGGTTAATTGAATTATGGGTGAATCTGGCGTTGGAGATAACGGAATTTACTTGTTAGGGTTAAATAGACTAAGGTTGCAAACATGTATTAGGAGCTGCAGGAAATGATATATATCTATCCGAGCAGCTCTTACTAATTTTTTGTTTAAAACGCCGGCATTTTCGGATATCACAACAGGTGCTTATTCCATGACTTCAATTCTTTTGGTGTAAAATAGGAACGTTTTCGAAATAACGGATGTTTATTCCATTCAAATTTTTTTGTTTTTAACATGAGCGATTGTGTGGATAATTAGCAAGAACTCATATCATCAGTCAAATTCTTTTTTTAAAAATAACCGATGCACTGGAAAATAAACAGCAACAAGTACCCAGTTCATCATTCAATTTCCTTAGTATTTGCATTCCCTTCAATTAACATATCCGATACAGTTGTTAATGATAAATGTTTATTTTTTAGCAAATTAAGGATTTCCGGTAAAGCAACCGCAGTCTGTTTTGCGGAATCTGATGCATGGAATAAAATGATGTCTCCCTTTTTGGCTTGAGATACATTCTCGACAATTTTCGTTACACCCGGGTTTTTCCAATCCTTTGAATCAATACTCCAATGAACGACAGAGTACCCAAGTTGATCAGCAATTTTAACAAAACGGCTGTCAAAATGACCGGATGGAGCACGTACCAATTTTTTATGTTTTACATTCAATTTTTTCATTGCTTCTTCTGCTTTTAAAAGATCTTGTCGAATTTTAACGTCTTCAATATCATCATATTCCAAATAATCATAGCCTAATAAACCAATATCATAACCTGCTTTGACGATTTTTTCCACTATATTCGGGTGTTGTTCTGCCCAAGATCCGGACAAGAAAAAAGTTGCCGATTTTACATTATTCTCCACCAAAAGGTCAATAATTGGTTCCGCCTTTGTATTTCCCCAACTAATATTGAAGGTCAATGCCACACCGTTTTTTCCTTTATATATTGCCTTTGGCCCATCCGAAGTAGAAAACACACCAAAGGAGAAGTTTTGAATATAGAGAAACCAGGCAGAGACAAATGATGTAAGAATGATGATGGTCAACTGTTTTAATTTTTTCCCATTCAGGACAAAAAAATAATTCATAAGGCACCCTCCTAACTTGTCTACTCAAAAGTATGCTCGGACTAAAAGAATTATGTCAGGGAAGGATAAATTCCTTATTCTTTATAAAAAGTAATATGGGAATATCATAAAATCATGAAAAGGGCAAATAATAACAAGTACAGAATAATATTAACTGATGAGGTGGATTATGATTGGACTGCTAGTAAATCATAAGGAAGTAGAGGAACTTATGTATATGTTAAAAAGGGAGATGGACGAAATATTATTTGATTTTTCCGATGAACGGATTAACCATGTTGTAAAGAGAGGAATGGAGGAAAGGTATCATATTTTATTTTCTTTATTTAAAAGAATTGCCCCACCGAATGAATGTATACCATATATTCGAAAAGCAACATATAATACAAAATCAGAATCAGGCAAGGTAAGTAAAAAAAATTCAATATGATATTCAAAAATAGAAAGTTGTCACATCTTAGTCTGTATTCGGGGAAAAATCGAAATATGTGGAGACACATCGACGTATAAAAAAATGACCATATATGTGGACTAGTCCTTTAAGTTATTGTTAAACGTGGCTCTAGAAAAACAAGCTGAGAATATTTGTAGACTTGTTTGTACCCTTTAGGATAGAGATAATCGACATGCGAAAAAGCGAAAATATAAATGATATTCATAAGCAAAAATGTGGATAAGACAACGAAATATTTATAGAAAACTGGCTAAATAAGACAGGTAAGTATCAAAAATGAAGCAACTTTTATCAAAAATGCAATACATTACTTTTTATGAAGAATACTCCGGTCAACACCTAAGCCCGGTTTTCAAAAGAACTAACGTTTAAAATACAAGATATGATTTTAAATGCAAATAATAGCTTGTTCAGTATAAAAATTTCGTAAAACCTTTTATTGCTAATCAGGGGATGCTAAACGGAAGATTTTGATATTATTTATGGCAATTTATAAGTGAAAAGCTTGAATATAAGTGAACGTGATTCTCATAAAGAAATTAAAAATTCAGGTGTACGGATAATTAGCATTTTCCTGGAAATTCTTGCCATTTATACCGAAGTTTATGGCTTGAGCTTTGATACAAAAAGCCTCTATCGTTCAAACAACCCCTAATTTTAATCTGGAAAAATTGGTGCATTGTAAGTATATAATTGGAGTTAAACAACTTCATGTGATTTCAATAATTAAATGTACATTTTTGATTGTATAAGGATTGTATACCTGTCATTATAATGAAGCGATTTATGGACTGTTGATAGGGTTATACTGTTGAAATGAAAATGATTTAATTTCGTTTATTTATATGTCAGGTTTTTATGGATCCTTCAAATAGATGACCTGTATTATAGATCGTAAAAGCTTTAGCAAAAAATTGTTGACATAGTTAGTATTAGGTGGTATATTATAAAAGTCGCCCGATATAATACGACATATGAATTAAATAATTATTCGGGTGAAAATAAAAACTGTTGACAAAGTTATTGATAGATGATAAAATAATTATTGTCGCTAAAAATTGAACCTTGAAAACTGAACAAGACAAAGCGTTTTAATAAACCATTTAAGTC
>ERZ1673815.79-NODE-79-length-13094-cov-31.082522_pt1 | contig 13094 bp, 16 predicted proteins | sample MGYA00580147_ERZ1673815 | MGnify/ENA primary metagenome ERZ1673815 (study PRJEB41219, sample SAMN04549617) | soil metagenome | isolation source: soil | place: USA: Puerto Rico, Laguna Bouqueron NWR | collected 2009-06-01 ...
TGAATTTCTTGATTATTTAGGCTCTATTCTTAAAACTGCCGCATTTCTCGGTAAAAAGGTTTTCTTCAATTTCAATAAAGCAACGGGTGGCTCGCTCAATTGCAACTAATTTGTCCCACCTTAAGAAAACCCACAAGTTTGATAAAAACCATCCTCTGTATCTCATAGCAACAAAGCTGACGTTTTAATCTTTCATAAAATTACATACAATTAATATTAAGCTTCCAAAATTTCTGTTGACAAAGAGTTTAACTGTTTCTAATATATATAATATATGATAATGATAATCATTTTCAATTATAAATTTAATTTTTTTTAATGTGAATGAAAGCGAGGGGTGATGATGAAGGTACAAATTGAGGGGTTAAGTGTAGGATATGAAAAGCAAACAATTGTCCGAGAGATGAGTTTACAAATTGCAGAGGGCAAGATTACGACCATTATTGGAGCCAATGGTTGCGGAAAATCAACTTTGTTAAAGGCGATTACGCGGGTGATACCTTACCAAGGCGGTAATGTCATTATTGATGGAAAAAGTATTGCAAAAATGAACACGAAAGCATTAGCTAAGAAACTTGCCATCTTGCCGCAAAATCCGGAAAGTGCTCAAGGGCTGCTCGTGCAAGAATTAGTTTCTTATGGTCGTTTTCCTTATCAAAAAGGACTTGGAAGTTTGTCAAAAAAAGATAAAGAAATGATTGAGTGGGCGTTAGAAGTAACGCGGTTAACTGAATTTTGCGATGAACCTGTCGACTCCTTATCAGGCGGTCAAAGGCAACGGGTTTGGATTGCCATGGCGTTAGCACAGGGAACGGAAATGATTTTCCTTGATGAACCGACAACGTATCTTGATATGGCCCATCAATTAGAAGTTTTGGAGCTTCTGGAAAGATTAAACAAAGATGAAGGCAGGACGATTGTTATGGTACTCCATGATGTGAACCAGGCATCGCGCTTCTCCCATGAAATCATCGCTTTAACAAAAGGGCAACTGGCAGGACATGGAACGCCGGAACAAATCATGACCCCGGCACTTCTACGAAAAGTATTCAATATTGATGCAGTAATTGGCAATGATCCACGAACGAAAAAACCAATTTGTATCACATATGATTTGATAAAGGGAGAGGAAAGAGATGAAGAAATGGCTGATGATTTTGCTCGTACTCTTGTTGGCAGCATGTAACAGTAATGAGGAAAGTAAACAAAATGCCGATAAAACAGAAAAGAAAGATACAATCGTTTATGAATCAGAAACAGGTCCGGTGGAAGTACCGGCAAATCCAAAGCGGGTCGTTGTTTTATCCAGTTATGCCGGGGACTTAATTCAACTAGGCGTCAATATTGTCGGTGTTGATTCTTGGTCAAAAGGGAACCCAAACTTTAAAGAAGGTTTAAAAAATGCCGAGGTTGTTTCCAATGAAGATTTGGAAAAAATTATTGAACTTGAACCGGATTTAATTATTGGCTTAAACAATATCGAGAACGCAGACAAATTGCAAGAAATTGCTCCAACCGTATTATTTACATATGGAAGAAAAGATTACTTGCAACAGCATATTGAAATCGGCAAGGTCGTTAATAAAGAAAAAGAAGCAACTGAGTGGGTGAATGATTTTAAAGAACGTGCAGCCCAAATCGGTAAGAAAATAAAAGAAAAAATTGGTGAAGATGCGACCGTTACGGTTGTTGAAAACGATGAAAAACAATTTTATTTATTTGGTGACAACTGGGGTCGCGGAACAGAAATCCTTTATCAAGAAATGGGCCTGAAAATGCCTGAAAAGGTAAAAGAAGTAGCGCTTAAACCGGGCTACTATGCGATTTCCCAAGAAGTGCTGGGTGATTATGTCGGTGATTATCTCATATTAAGTTTAACAAAAGAGAAAGATACAACTTTTTTAAAAGCAGACTGGTATAACGAAATCGAAGCAGTGAAAAACGGTCATGTGTATACTGCTGATGCAGCTACTTTTTATTTTAATGATGCATTATCGTTAGATTATCAATTAGACTTTTTTGAAAAAGCCTTTTTAGGAAGTCATTAAGTGATATGGTGAAAGACTAATGAAAGTGATTCGAAAAGTCCCTTTTTATATGCAATTACCAGTCTCCATTTTGTTTTTATTGATTATCATGTTGTTTGCCATTTGGTATGGAGCTGCGGATACAACATTAAAAGATGTATTTGAAGCAATTTTTCAACAGAAAGGTAGCCAATACCGGTCAGTTTTGCTGGAACTACGCTTTCCCAGGGTAATTGCGGCCTTTTTTGTTGGGAGTGCTCTCGCTGTAGCCGGTGCCGTTATGCAAGGTGTAACCCGTAATCCGTTAGCCGATCCCGGGCTGTTGGGTGTTACCGCCGGGGCAAATGCAGCTCTTGCCGGAACACTTGTCTTTGCACCGGCAGCTTCATATTATGTGATTATTGTATCCTGTTTTATCGGAGCCGGGATAGGGATGATCTTTGTTTATGGTATAAGTGCTACTGTAAAAGGGGGATTATCTCCAATGAAACTTGTTTTGGCCGGGGCTGCAGTAACAGGTTTTTTACAAGCGATTGCAGATGGAGTCGGAATCCTCTTTAATATATCAAAAGACGTTTCCATGTGGACGTCCGGGGGATTAATCGGAACAACATGGCAGGCCTTAATCGGTGTTGTCCCATTCATTGTAATTGGACTTATTTTAGCGATGATAATGAGTCGGCAATTGACTATTCTTAGTTTAAATGAAGATGTTGCTATCGGCTTAGGTCAAAATATTGCCCTGGTGAAATGGATACTCATGTTTGTTGTTGTTTTACTGGCCGGGGCAAGTGTGGCATTGGTCGGAAATCTTGCCTTTGTTGGGCTTATGATTCCCCATATGGTACGGGCATTTGTAGGAACCGACTATCGTTATGTGATTCCGATGTGTATGAGCTTTGGCGGTTCCTTCATGGTGTTGGCTGATTTTACCGGGAGAATCATGAATGCGCCATTTGAAACGCCGGTAGTATCTATTGTATCCGTTATTGGATTACCATTTTTCTTAATTCTCGTACGCAAAGGGGGAAAAGCCTTTGTCGCATGAGAAATTACGAACTTCAAGAAAATGGCTGTTCCTTAGTATGGGTATTTATCTGGTTCTGTTTGTGGTAGGTTTATCTTTCGGTGCTTCCACTTTATCCATCGACAGGTTGATCCCTGTGCTTTTCGGTCAAGGGACGTTTAAGGAAGAATTTATTTTATTTTCAATTCGCTTGCCGAGAATACTAATATTGACTCTTGCCGGTGCAGCATTAGCGATGGCGGGGGCAGTGCTACAAAGCGTAACAAGAAATGACTTGGCCGATCCGGGAATCATCGGGATCAATTCGGGGGCAGGAGTGGGAATCACCGTTTTCTACTTATTCGCCGGAAGTAAAATCCAGCACTTTGCCTATGTCCTGCCTGTCATTGCATTTATCGGTGGATTACTTACAGCCATCTGTATTTACTTTTTTTCTTTTGAAAAGGGAAAAGGCATTCAGCCGGTTAAATTAGTTTTAATCGGAGTCGGTTTTGCTTCCGCTTTGTCGGGACTCATGATTCTTATGATTTCTTCTGCGGAAAGACAGGATGTGGCTTTTATATCCGAATGGTTGGCTGGTAGTATTTGGGGAACCGATTGGCCGTTTATTGTTGCTCTATTCCCGTGGCTCATGATTTGTATTCCCATTATTTATTTTAAGGCTAATGTGTTGAATCTATTAACTTTATCTGAACCGACTGCAATCGGTTTAGGTGTGAATATAAACAAGGAGCGGTCAATTTTATTAGTTGTGGCAGTTGCTTTGGCAGCTGCGGCCGTATCCGTTACCGGTAGGATTGGTTTTATCGGTTTAATGGGCCCCCATTTTGCCAAAAGGCTAGTCGGGCCGAAACATCAATCATTTTTAGTAATTACACCTTTTATTGGAGCGATTCTGCTTGTGTTGGCTGATATTCTTGCACAAATTATCTTTAGCTCAGCAGCCGTTCCAACCGGTATAGTTGTAGCGATCATTGGCGCCCCTTACTTTTTATACTTACTGAGAAAATAAGAAGAATTAAGCTGTATTTTGATGAAAAATAAAAAAACCGGAAGAAGTGGTTCATCGATCTTCCGGTTTATACTTTTATACTGCAACGTTTAAAATAGGCAATGAAAGGTCCTTAATTATGGTAATTTTATTCTCCTCTGTTAATTAAACAATATGTCTTTTCTTTCTTTTATGATCGAGTTAATCACTTTTCCCCGATCCAACTCATGCACGGTGTCACAGAGGATTTCAATATCTTCCTTTCCATGACTGGCTAGAATAATCGTTTTTCCCTGATTTCGAAGCTCAAGTAGTAGCTTGCGAATATCAGCAACACCTTGATTATCCAAACCATTCATTGGTTCATCGAGGATAAGTATATCCGGGTCTTCCATTAAAGCCTGTGCGATTCCAAGTCTTTGACGCATCCCTAATGAATATTTACCGACAGGTCGTTTACTCTTCGGATCCAGTCCAACTTTTTCAATTACCGCATAGATCTGTTCTTTTGAAATGATATTATTGATAGCAGCCAAAAATTTTAAATTTGTATATCCGTCATAATTGGGCAAAAAGCTAGGTGCTTCGATGATAATTCCAACACTTTCCGGGACATCCAGGTCTTTACCGATTTGCATGCCATTTACGTAAATAGTTCCGGTAGTTGGTATGACAAACCCACAGATACATTTTAGTAACATGGTTTTGCCTGAGCCATTTCTACCGATTAACCCGTGGATTTTATTTTTATCAAATGTGAGGGAGATACCATCCAAAACCGTAGTCTCGCCAAACTTCTTTGTTATATTTTCAACCTTAATGGCGGCTTCCATTTTTATTAAGCTCCTTTCTTATACGTTACGAATTCGATGTAGTAGTAATATTTAAAAAACTATGAATTCCTACGCTGCTTAAGCTCGGCACTAGCCAAAGTACTATTTACCTAAATAGGCGGCAACACATTAATCGATTGTTTCCGATTAATAAGTATGGCAGATAGAATTAACCCGATAATAAGAACAGCAAAGGCAATGTAAATATAAGTAATGGATGGCATTTGTGTTAATCCTTCAATATCGATCCGGTCAATACTGCTCCAGGAGACGGGGGAAAAACGGTAAAGTTCATAATAATCGGTAATCGTAGCATCAAACACGAGAAAAAAGGAAGTAGCTAATACACCGAAAATTCTTGTATTGGATAAGGAATTGACTACATATATTAACAACCCCAAAAAAACACCGGCTAACCAAGAAAGCAAAAAAGCAAACCACATCGCTTGAATTGGGGTAAAATAATGTGTGATCGTTCGACTAATAACCATTTTTATATCGGCTATCTGACCGGCATTTGTATTCGCTAACGTTCCAAGTACTTTTCCCCATTCGAAAGTAAATTGTATATAAAACAGATTGATGATTATTGTAAGAATCATTAAAAAGAGAAAATAAAGTGCTGAACCGATTACAATATAACTAATTTGCCCAATGCTCCATGAAGTTCGACCACTACGTGCAATTACATACGGTTGATTTTCATCAATAAAAGGAGCATCACAGAAAAGTAACAGCAAAGGAAACAAAAATAAGAGCTTTACATATTTTTGCGAGAAAAGAAAGGGAAACAGCCAAGGCGACACTTCCACATCTATTTGTCTACTAAATTCAACAATCTCCTTTGTGTAATAATGGGTTAAAAGAATTAAAATAATGGCGATTACCCATATCCGGTAATTCGTTCGCCACTTTCGCAGGTTTTGAAAGCAAACACAACGGGCTTGATTAAACAACTTCATTACGAATCCGTCTCCTTACCTGGTAATCAAATAAAAATCCGGCTAAAGCAGCAAACAGCAAAAAGATAGTACAGAAATATAGAAAACTTACAAATGGACCTTGATTAAGAACATTAGCACTTCTTGTCAAGAGATACAGGTTTAGCCATTTAGGGAAAATCGATGTAAATTCTTCTAAAACATAGCTGGCAATTACAGGAGTCGCAATTGCCACAAAATGGCTTGGAATAAAGGCAGAGACTGTTAAGCCAACTACTGCCCATAAAGCCGCAGCCATGCTAAAGATAAAACCTTTTAATATTAAATAGAGAATCGGAAAATTTCCATCTATTAAAGGTGAGAAAGGTGGACCGGTAATGCTCTCAATATGCTCACTTGGGAAAATCGGCATTTTCAACGATAAAATGAAAAAAAATAAAAGGAGACCGCAAAAAACCGTTAAGAGACCACTTAGAAAGCAAGTAAAAATTTTTGACCATATATACTTTTTGACCCCCGTTCGGATTACTACCGGTTTTATATACTGATATTTCCAATCACTGCAAAAACTTGATACATAAGGGAGAGCAACGAATAACACGACCAGTTTTTTAAACAACGAAAGTCCTAAAAATAGTTCAAAAAAATATACAACACTTCCCCCTTTACCGACTGTTTCAGTTAAATCACTCCAAACACTTAAAAAACTTAGTGCTGTAACTGCAATAATTGACAAATAAAAAACCGTGGAAGAAAATACTTGCTTTGTGGACATAATAAAAGCTCGTCTTCGCATGATTTACTGTTCACCACCAATCCGTATTTCTTTTCCTGTTTCTGCGTTAATCATTAGGAATAATGATAGGGACAGTTGGTTTTCCACTCTCTAAGATTACTAAATTGAAAAAAGCTATAGATCTTCTTGGAGGTGTATCTAAAACAGTTGAAAGAATTTATAGTAAGTATAAACTTTATAAAAGCTGGAATTATAGAACAACTGCAGCTTGGAGAAGAGCGGTGGAAGATACTTCTAAAACTCTTTCTAGTGATGTAAAAAATGCTTTTCTTGATTTCTTTAACATTTCTCAAGTAATTACACAATGCACATAGGGAAGAGGTGAGAGTTATTAAATCAGCATTAATTCCATTTAAATGGGCCGTAGTAATTTTAAGCATCTTTCAAGTATATACAATTTATACAAATTGGAGCAAAACTTTTTTAAAAGTTTGATTTCGATTTTTATTCTTGTAGGCTGTATTTTTCTTATCATTTTTGATATCATTTTTTCCAAAAAAGATACCTAGTTTAATTGTATATCTCAAATGTTTGTTGATAACGAAAACGATGGAGGCAGGTTGAGAAAGGTAAGGTATTTATTCTCGATTTGCATTTGCTTTCCGCAAATTAAAGGACTTATGGTAAAGCTAGAAAACACCATCTATAAAGCATTAGAAGAACCGGTTGGTTCAGGGACGGCCAGAGTTGCTGCTAGAGTAATAGTAGAGGCAATTAAGATTTTTGCTCCAATCTGATTACAAGCTGGAGGATAAAAGGATGAATGACCATACAATGAAAGAATTAGAAAAACGAATTTCACATCTGGAATCGCAGTTAGAGTTTGAGAGCGAGTTACTTTCGAAAGTAGTAACTCAAGTAGAAGCTCTAAAAAATCTTTTGTTACAAATCATTGATGACCAAACAATATCTCCTCATCTATTATATAATTTTTATTATAGCATCTTAAAGAAAAATTTGGGTACAAAGGAAAGACAAGAAATTGGATTTCTTTTAATGAAAATTGTAAGAGAATATAAGGAAGGAATAGAACCTCCTAGTTTAGATGAATTTCATACCCAACTTCTACAAATTTTAAAAGTTGAAGAACATGAAAAGGCAAATTATCCGATTGAAATTTCAAAACAATTGCTTTTATCTTATTTAAACGATGACGAGTTTCCTATCTTTGATGCAGTAGCGAAAAAAATATTAGATAAAGCATAAAATGACTGATGAAAAGGCTGGGACAAACCCTGCCTCTAATCACTTTTTCTAAAGGTTTTAAACGAATTGGAATTACCGGTCTCATCTTGCAATTCTTTCGCTGAGTTACTTAAGTCCTCGGAAGATTTTGAGATCGTTTCGGCAATAGCTAGTTGTTCTTCACCCGATGCTGATCTTTCTTGTGTACTTGCAGCTAAATCCTCTGCTATGTTCGATATATTTTAAAATTTTCTAAAATAACTCCTTTGATTTATTTTTAATAATATCTAATGCTTCCTCGATATAGTTTTCCATTGTCCCTAACGAAAAAGGAATGGGTTAAAGAACAGCTCACCTGCCGGACGATTTATTGGGTAATTCCCCTCCCTGGTTTTGACTACGATTTTGCTTGGTAAATAGTATTTTTAAAAATCGGTTTCCGTCTTGAAAATATCTAAGGCAGAAGAAGGATGGTATTCCTTCGCTAAACTTTGTAGTTGTGAATTCTTTTTTAACCGAATAATCTACAAAACGGAGTCTTCTTTCGCCCAATGCATGAAGACTTTCAACTTCCTCAAGTTGTGCAAAAAGTAATAATTTAAGAAATTGACTCTGTCGTTAATTTTTTTGTATAGAAATCCAATAAATTGAATTAGTTGAACAATTTTTCCTTGACTCCTTCCATTATTTGAATAGTTATTTCAATAAGAGAGACTTCAATTCGATATGAACAGATCATCAGTAAAAAGGAACTTACTCTTTTCCTGTTAACGGTGAAAGCCATTATAGGCTATGTAATGTTTAGTTGTATTTCAATAGGGAAATTACAACTGATTATTGTTCAATATTTGAATAAGGTTTTGAATTTTTTCACTATTTAAGAACAGTTTCCTAGGCGGTGGTTTTCCAAGACCACTGTAAGGGCTATTTAAAAACTTTTACACTTCGTTTATATACGAGAAACCCCGTAGTTAGCAGTAACTCAAATAATTTGTTTTAATTCGGAAATCCGTGAATTTGATACCGGTTCATAAGCTTCTTGACTTCATAGTACTTTTGACTGTCCAGTAAATAGTAAGCATTATCTTGATATTACCAGTTATTAATTATTTGATGATTTTTAATTGGCACGCCTTATAAATGATTCCAAACCTTGTTTGAACATTTAACTTTTCAGTAATTTTTTTAATATAATATTCAACCATTCTTTGACTATAATTTAACTCTTTTGCAATCACTCTGTTTGTTTTTTCCTCCGCAATAAGTTGAATAATTAATACTTCCAACGGTTGTAATTCAAGTTTTTTACTCATTCCCCTTCTTTCCCCCTCACTAAAGTTACTTACTAATATCAGTACTGAATTATTCTTCCTCCTCGAAAAACCGTTCCCAATTTAGACTGGATTTATCAGAGACTTCGATATTAAAAAAATCCGCATTAGCATGAAGAATGCATTACTCATAACCAGCCTTATTTCCTTACTGCCTTTGACGGGGATTTTCAGCATATAAGGATGAAAAAATAAAATGGAAAGGAAATTGTTATGAATAACAAGTGGTTAATATATCCGGTAAATCGTAAAAATTTTTCCCTTTTATCTCAAGTATATTATGGGGCTTCTAAGAAAACATCAGTATTTTCCACAAATAAAGTGGCGGAAATTACCTATTTTTTACACAGCAAAACAACTGACAGTTATTATGGAATTTTTTAAATAAAAGGAGTTAAGGTGATAAAGGAAAAAGTATACATTATTAAACAAGCAAAAAGTATAGTTGAAGTTAAACCAGAAGATTTTATATCAAGAAAAGGGCAAGGTAGCATTGAATGCGTGAATGCGTGAACCATCATCCCTTGATTCTTGGCGACTTAGCATATGCCCATAGAGGCTCCATGTCAAATCGACAATAATTCTTTCTATTGACTTTACGCCCAACATTAAACAATCAGGAAACAAAAGTTTTTGTATCAATGTAGTACTATAACACTATTATAAATACGAATGTGAACAATTCAAAATTAACTATATGTCGAGATTCTCTATATATATAAATATAGTAGTAATTATTTCGCTTTTACGAAAAGAGCAAAAATAGTATTGAAAATATACATGAAATCTTTTATTCTTAACCTAACTAAAGGCCTTTAGAAATTTATTAAAAAAGGGAGAGGGAAATATGTCAAAGCTTTTAAACTTGTTAAACAAACTTGTATCCAAAGTACCATGGCACAAAGTGCCCGAGTTCCTAAAATTTGCAAAAGACTTCGCAGCTGCTGCTGCAAAAAAGGGTGCTGCAGCCCTAGAGAAAATTATTAATTTCGTTAAGAATAATCCGGGAAAAATTATCGACTGGTTCTTAAAAGGATACTCTGTTTATGACATCATTAGAATAATTCTTGGTTAAGAGAGTTTGGAGATTATCCAATTTGCCCAAATTATACTGGATAATCTCCCTCCAAGTTGTTAGAATAACGATATCATTACTCTAATTATAATATCTTACAAAAAAATTATACCATATTTTTAAAACTTTTTATATAAATGAGGGGAAAAATGGACATTTTATCATTAAAAGGTATTAGAAAGCAATACAATGGTCGGGAAGTTTTGAACATTGACTCTTTAGCAATCACTAAAGGGGAAATACACGGGTATTTAGGAAGAAATGGCGCCGGTAAATCCACAACGATAAAAATTATTATGGGGATTATTGCAGCGGATGAAGGCTCTATTGATTTTCTAGGAAAAGAAATTAACTTCCGGGACCCTAGTTATAAAAAGCATATTGGCTATTGTCCGGATTACCCCGCTGTTTTTGAAAATCTCACGGTATTCGAACACCTGAATTTTATGGCTCACTTATATGGGGTAAAAGATTTCAAATCATTAAATGACAAAATAAATAAATTGCTTCATTACTTTGAAATGGAAAAATACCGTAACATTCCTATAAAGCAATTATCTAGGGGAAATAAGCAAAAAGTTGCAATTATTGCATCTGTTATTCACGATCCAAAACTTTTAGTTTATGATGAACCAACCCTAGGACTTGACCCGGTTGCACTTAAACAATTTAAAGCGATGTTAACAGTTTTCACAAAGACTGGTGGGACCGTATTTTTGTCTTCTCATTTACTTAGTATTTTGGAAGATATTGCTGATTCCGTGTCTATTATAAAGGAAGGAACTCTGGTTAAAAGGAATGTTCCCGTCGAGTTAATTCGTTCCACACTTACAAGCATGGAAGATTTCTTACTATCTGTTGTGGAAGAAGGTGACTAAATTGAATTTCGTAAGGTATGTTTCCCTTAAGTATAAAATAACTAACAATAATCCAAATAAATCAAAGTTACAGCATTATGCCGAATGGTTCGCTGGAATTGTTTTATATGCTTTATTCGTCTGCATAATATTTATGATAATCCAGTTCCTTCCTTCCTCTGTTCAATCAAATATGGATTTATATACAATTAGTCTTTTTGCATTTTTATGTATCGTCTCTATATCAACAGCTATAAAAAATTTTTACCATGAGTACTTTTCTTCACCAGAACGTGAAATATTATTATTTGTGCCAATTAAGCGTTCTCAAGTAATTTTATCTCGTTTTTTTGTCATCACAGAAAGTGTTATTTTTGTAAATTTTTTAGTATTATTCTCCTTTGTGCTGGCAAATGTACTTGCAGGAAATCTTAATCTGCCAATTTTATTAATTACTGTACCACAAATAATTGCATATTCGATTTTTTCCAGCAGTTTAGCACACCTTGTGTACAGTTTTGCTTTTTTTATTTCTTGGGGGAAACAACTAAAGAAAATAGCATATTTGATAATGACCGGGGCATCTGTAGGGGTTATTATTATCATTATTTACATACAAAATTACGCAGATTTTTTTCTAAGTAATAATAGTTATTTTGCTAAAGCATTTTACGTGATATTTCAATATCCATTCCATTTACTATCCGACCAATTTAATTATGTACAAATCATCTCGTTTACTGTTACTGTTTGTTTGAATGCTTCATTGTTTTTTATAATTAGTTACTATATAACAAAGCTTGCATACCATAAAGGATTACTTGCTATCACAGCAATGGATACTGAAAATTCTGTAAATCCGTTGAAGATTTCTAAAAAGATTAATCACTCTTTGCGTAATCAATTCCTAATAAAAGATTTGCTATATTTAATAAGGAATCAGAAATTATTCTCTAACTTTATTTCGCCAATTTTATTTATTAGTTTAATTGAATATAAAAATCAATTCGCCTCTTGGGGAGTATTTTTAACTATATTAATTAATATTATTGCGATAGTTTTCCTTGTTATATTGATAAATCTTGTATTCTCAGATGACCTAAATAATCAAGAATTATTGTATGTTGTACCCTTTAACATTGAAGCACTTTATAAAAGTAGAAGCAGAATGCTAAATTTCCTTTGTTTTCTTTTATCCAGTATCTTCGTAATAGTCATATGCATTTTAGAATCATTAAGGATTGAATTTATCCTGTTTGCAATTATTCAATTATTTATCATTACCTATATCCATTCCAAAGTATTGGTGGCACGTGTGATAAAACGAAATATTGATAGTCGTCCAGGATATTGGTATAGTGGTAAGATTGTGAAAGATACATTAATATATTTTTTTCAATGGAATATTCCTTTATTATTTCTATTTTGTTTCCTTCAGGAGTATTTCCGAAGATTCATTGAGAACCATCCATTTTCTCTACAGGCATATATTGTTTTTTGTTTAACGTTACTATTTATTTTAATAATGATAATTCGAAGTAAAAAGGTGAGTAAAAAAATTATGGAGGGTGTTTATGATGGCTGAAACTGGCAAAAAACAAAATACTATTTTTAAAAAAGTAAGTTTATTTTTCACCATTTTTTGTATTGCTTATTTATTTTTGAAATTTACCGGTTTATTAACACCAGTATTAGAATTTTTCAAACGATAATTCTTTTGTGACTTAATTTCACATAGTAAGGCACATAATTCAAATCAAATTTTCACTATGACTGAAAAACCGAAAAATTATCAAAAGTAAACCGGGAAAACCTAAAAAATTCTATTTCCGGTTTATTTTTTTATCCCTAAAAATTTCTTGATCGAAAAATTAAAGGTTGAGAAACCTATTGTATGTTTAGAAAAGCTTAATAAACCTTATTCTATACATTACATAATAGGCGGAATATACCCATTTTATTTAATAGATTTCATCGTAAGCCCGAAATAAAAAATATACGCACCTTCAGGGTACGTACGACAAATAACCG
>ERZ1673815.80-NODE-80-length-13037-cov-39.212063_pt1 | contig 13037 bp, 14 predicted proteins | sample MGYA00580147_ERZ1673815 | MGnify/ENA primary metagenome ERZ1673815 (study PRJEB41219, sample SAMN04549617) | soil metagenome | isolation source: soil | place: USA: Puerto Rico, Laguna Bouqueron NWR | collected 2009-06-01 ...
CGGGGCGCTCCAGTTTGTACGTCGCTAAGCGGGCGCTCTGCGCTTTTCTTATCATAATTACCCTCAAAAAACTCTTTATTTAATATACGATTCACTGCTTGATAGGGTTTCATCTTTTTTAGCAATCTCCCTTGTTACTCATGTGGATCGAATGGAAAGCTACTCTTAACCCTGCTCTTGTCCGGTAAGTAATTTCTTACATTTTTTCCAATGCACCCCAACTGTCCCTCAGTCCCTTTTCTCTCCATTAGTATTTAGTCTTCAACAAGTTATACAGTTCCTCTCTCTATTAGTTTGACGATGATTTCCTTACTGGATATTTCTTCATCTATTGCTTGGAGAAAGAGGTTTTTCCCCATTTCCATTAACGGAATTTCAATGGTGGTTATGTTCATCATTTCGGCAATCGGTTCATTATTAAAGCCGATAATTGCTAAATCATCCGGGATCGATATTTTCCTTTTTTGACAACTGATGACAATTCCCGCAGCAACCTGATCGCTGGTTACCAACAATGCTGTCGGAGGATCCATCATCGTGGTTAATTTTTCAATAACTTTTTCTCCATCCCCAAAATATATACACTGATCAATGATATATTCCGGGCGATATGGCAAATGATATTTTTCATGAAACTCTCGATAGGCAAGTTCTCTCATATGACTATTTGTCCCTGATGTTCGACCGATGCAATAACCAATTTTTCGATGACCTTTTTCGTACAAAAATGCTAATGCTTTATGAAAAACGGTATAATGATTGACAAAGGTTGTTGAAAATTTCCTGCTTTTTATATCCTCACATAAAACAATTGGACCAAATTGTAGATGATCTTCAATGATTGACAAATCGGTTGCTCTGGAACAAATAATTAGCGCATCAATCTGTTTTTGCTTTAACATTTGCAGGGCTTCTATTTCCCTTTCCTCCCGATAGTCCGTTTGAAATAAGACGATCTTATAATTTTTTTTGATTGCCTGATTTGTTATTCCTTTTAGCACTAAAGAGAAATAAGGATGATCAAAATATGGGAGAACAACACCAATTAAGTTTGTTTTCCCTTTAATCAAATGAACGGCATTTATATTTTTTTGATAATTTGTCATTCGAATCGCATGGATTACAGCTTTTCTTTTTGCTTCACTAACATAAGGATGATTATTTAACACTCGGGATACAGTTGTGACTGACACCCCGGCCATTTTTGCCACATCTTTAATATTTGTCATTTCACCAGTCACCTTGTAAAAATTTTTCAATAAAGAAAAAGATTATTATTAGTCTCATTTTACGTTATGAAATGGGTTTCATGTCAATTTTTGCCTGATTTGATTTTCTTTGAATATTTTTTCTTGCTTTGAAATGGATTTCATAAAATAAACTATTGTCAAAGGGGAATCTAACCTCTTACGACAAAAGTTGAGCTATCGGCGTAACGGTTCGTCCGGCGTAACGATAAATTCAACTTTTGTCTCCAAGTAATATTAACATAATGATGTATAATGTTTTGTGCTATGATAAAATATCGTTAAGGAAAAGTTGAAAGGGATGATTGTATGGCCATTCCGAGCGAAAAAAAGAAATATTCATATGCCGATTATTTAACGTGGAATGAAGGTGAACGGATTGAATTAATTGATGGGGAAATTTTCAATATGTCTCCTGCTCCTTCACGCAGGCATCAACAGGTACTCAGAGAGTTAGCTACAGCTTTTTCAGTTTTCCTGAGAGGAAAGGAATGTGAAGTATTTTTCGCTCCTTTCGACGTCCGACTTTTGGCGGATAACAAACGAGACGATGAGATCAATAATGTTGTTCAACCCGATTTATCCATTGTTTGCAATAAGGAAAAACTGGATGACAAGGGGTGTAAAGGTGCTCCGGATATGATAATCGAAATCCTCTCACCTTCATCTGTTAAGTTAGACCGTTGGGAGAAATATCAACTTTACGAAAAAGCGGATGTAAACGAATACTGGCTTGTTGACCCGGTTAACAATTCTGTAGAAGTATATCTTTTAATTGATAACCAATACAAATTTCAGGGAGTCTATACAAAAGAGGATACCGTTTCTGTTCATCTTTTTCCCGATTTTAAATTAGACCTAAATCAAGTGTTTGAATAGATAAGTTCAATATTACGATATTAATATTTGCAAACCTCTCATTATGGATAAGCTCCCTTATATGATTGGGCCGATGAATCTGAACCTTCACCTTTACCCAAACGAAATGAAGGTAGGAAAGTGATTATATGTTCTTTTTAGCTCTCGAAAGGTCATGACTTTGTTTCCTACAATTATTTCTGTATCAAGCGGGCAATAATCAAGTTCGAGCGGTGCTTTTCGAAATGTTCTTTTAAATAAATTGATTGCATCTTGCTCATTTGCCGCAAAAATATAAACAACGCCACCACCATCCACCTTCAGTTCAAAGACGTAAATTTTTCGGAAACCGAGCGGGTTTTTTCGAATCAATTCCGTCACTTTATCTTGGTCTGCCTGATTGAAATCGAGCTTTGAAACATCGTCTTCCAGTGAAATTTTATTTTCCGAGAGTAGGTGCTGAATGTAGTAGACGAGAATATGTTCTTCATAATAAAGACAATCCATATAAAATTCTTTCAGTGTCATTCATTATCACCTCATCACTTTTATTCGTTGGATTAAGTTCTGCCCGCTGTTGGTCCGAGGGTGGGGCGAGGGGGAGATTGGTCATGTCCCCGAAGAATGGGCTCAGGTTAGTCGAGGATTCGCCCCCATGACCGAACTGGGCTGTGGGACCTTGTCACCTTGACCTTGTCCGGCCTCACTATAAGACGAGAAAACCGTCCCCTAGCCTCACCTTGACTCGATTTTGCCGGTGTGTTCGTTGTATTTTACGATTACGGTTCCGACCGGTCCGTTGCGGTTTTTGGCAATGATAAGTTCGAGCGAGTTATCGGTAATCTCTCTGTCATAATACTTCTCCCTGTACAGGAAAATGATTACATCAGCATCCTGTTCAATGCTTCCTGACTCCCTGATATCAGACATAAGCGGTCGTTTATTGCTTCTCGTTTCCACGCTCCTGTTCAGTTGGGCTAAACAAATGACCGGTATATGAAAATCCTTTGCCATTTTCTTTAAACCTTGTGAGATTTCTGATACTTGCTGATGCGTATTGCCAAAGTACGGGTTAATCGGCCGAATCAGTGTTAAATAGTCGATAAAGACAACCGGTTTCCGATCCGGATATTCATACATCAATTTTCTGATTTGTGCCCTCATTTCAGGAATCGTTTGTCCAGATTCATCAAATATAATCATGTTCGTTTCATCAAGATTTGCAATAATGGTCGTCCATTTTTCTTTTTGCTTCGGTTTTAAAAACTTATAAGGATTCCGCATTTTAACTCGATTAATATTTCCGGTAGAGGCTACCAATCTGGAAATAATCAGTTTTTCAGGCATCTCCAATGAAAAAAGAATCGGTAAATACCCGGCCCAACCTGTTTCTTTTGCAAAATGAAGCATCACGTCGGTTTTCCCCATGGAAGGTCGGGCAGCTAGAATCGTGACTTCTCCTTCTTGAAAACCCCCTGTTATGTCATCCAATGCTTGTATACCGGTCGTTATTCCTGTCGTATCTTCTTTTTCCTCCCAAGGTGCTTCGTAAATCGCTGCTAATCCTTCAGAGATGGTCGTGCCATTTTTCAGTTTTAGGTTTTCAATTTTTTCCAACTCGTCTATAACCCTGGCACTCTCCCATTTTTCAAAGGTTGCCTTGGTCAAAATCATTTTCGTTTGCTGTTCCTTCCATGCGTCCAAAATTAATTCTTCTACCTCATCAAATTTTTCAAGATCACAAAAGGCATTGAGCTCGTTTAAGTAACTGATACCGCCATAGATTTCTAAGTCCGGAAGCATGGATAAGGCGATTAAGTTAAAATACTTGCCAGCGGAATGAAGCTCCACCATTTTTGAATACAATTGTTTGTGACGTAAATCTTGAAGATGATCTGGCCGAATAACCGTGTCATTAATTAAAGGATTTTCCTGCATCAAACAACCTAGAAACACTTTCTCATGCATCATAATCCACTCACCTCCAAAGGGGCAGGTCCCTTGTCCCATTTTTAGTCAATGTTGTTAAGGTAGGCTGCGGGACCTGTCTATCTATTCGTCTTCTCCGGCATCCATGTCGAGAATAAAGTTTCTTGGAATATCCCGTTCCATTCGGGGTTTTTGTTTTGCGCTCTTGTCCAGTCGTTCCCGATATTCCTTTTGTGCGGCACGAACCTCATTGATGGTTTGATAGCCTTTATCCACCCACCGGCGAAGAATTCCTTCCACGTAACTCCAATTTTTATTCCCGCTTTCGACAGCTATTTTCATCGCTTCTAAAACAAGTTCTTGGGACAAATCCTCACACCACGCTTGTATTTTTTCAAAAAGATACCCACTGATGGTTCCAAACCCGTTTTGTTCGAAAAATGTAAATGGGTTTTGTTCTTCTGCGCGCGCATGCGTAACTATTACTACGCTTTTTTTCTCTGGGGTAGTCTCTGAAGTAGTCTCTGGTATTGCTTTGGTTATGTTTGTTCGTGCTAGTGCTAAGCTTGCACCCACGTACTGACCAGCTTGCTCACCCGATGTGGTCAAGTTGGAATTATTTTGGTCGTTGTGTTTAGTCAATTTGGTCACCGTTTGGTCAGTGTGATTGGTTAAATTGGTGCCAGTTTGATTTATCGGATTGCCGAAGTTAGCACCATTTTGGTTCGTGGGCTTGCTTAAGTTGGTATCTGATTGGTTTGTCCGTTTGCTTAAGTTGATATCCGATTGGTTCGTCGATTTGCTTACATTTGCATTCGTTTGTTCATCCTTGCCTATATTAGGTTTGTTTTGACCCGTCAGATTGTTCTGCGTTTGGTGGCTCGATGCCTTGCCTAAATTTATTCCTTTTTGACTGTTCGAAGCGTCCGTGTGTGTGCCGTTATGCTGCTCGGTTGGGTCGCTTGTGTCAGTCCGCTTGCTGCAAAGGTCGGAAAGTTGCGCATCCTCATCCATCAGCGACTCCAAATACTCGTAATTAATCCGATACCATTTGGTTTTGTCCATCTTAAAACGATTGTAATTTCCGGAAACGATTAAACCTTCCCTTTCAAGCTTCCCAATAATTCTCCGGATTGTACTCGTGGACCAAAATGGAAACTGCCTGTGCCAATCCTCGTATGTGTTATATACCCATTGATACCCATCATATGTATGCTTGCTGTCTGCCAGCCAGTAGTGAAGTTGTTGGATAAACAGTGCCTGATTCAGCCCAATCTTTTTCGCTAATGTCGGGAGAACTAAAATTGGATTTTCATTGATTAATAGCTTGCTCATTTTCGACTCCTCCTTGTAATCATCCTTTTATTAGTGTTATAGATTCCCTTTTGCAAAATGAACATAAGATTTTCAAAAATTTTTTGATAGGGAGGGAACAGCTCCATTGACTCATTTTAGAATATCCCGAGAAAAGTAAAACGGCACCTCCCCTTAGCACATTAAGTATTAGCGTGTAAAAGGACAGTGCAAAAATAAAAGGGAGCTCATGAAAAACAAGCTCCCACAAAAAATCTTAATCAGCAAATACTAGACATTTTTGACCTTTCATTAGAGGCCACTGAAAAACTATTTGAATAGATTTACTAACACAATATATAGTATGATAAAATCGGGAATACATCTAAATACGGTGCTTAGCGAGATCATTTTTTGCACTTCTTCAGTGGCCTCCTTTCATTATCATATTTTATTTTTATATCAACTATTATTAAATACTGTTTATTTTATCCATTGTTTCTTTTACACTGGTATCCCTAAATGAGTATTATTTATTTATAATGGCTCAATGCTTCACAAAATATCTCTTTACCGAATTCCCCCTATTAGGTTGGTAATAGTAGGGCAAATACGTCCATTTAAATCGCTAATCTTCCCTTTATTCTACCACTCAGCTCATTGTAACTGTTTACCGGGCCAAAAACATTTTTAACAACATGATACCCATATTCATGACACAGTATAGCATTTATGCAAATCTCTATTATTTCTTCTGAATTATAATTCCGATAATATCCTTTCAAAAAATCTTTATCAAAACTAAAAGCATCGCAAATCACAGTCATATCTTCATAGATTGCCGGGGCACATAAGGAGTCTGCAAAATCAACAACTGTTATCAAAAACATAAAACATTGGTTTGTGTATATGCATTAACGATCACCATCATTGTATAAAGGTTCTATATCACCATTTGGAAATTCTTTGACCAATTCTCCATTCTTTTCGTAAACAATATAAGTATTATTGGCCTTAGCATCAATTCTCGCACGCTCACCAGTCATCTTTACCCATTTATCTACCCAGCCAAATTTTCTTTTAGGCACATTCTTTTGTGTTTCCGACATGAAAAACACCACCTTTTACAAATAGTTATCTCTTTCTGAAATTATTTTTCCACCCTTAAGCTCTCATTCAAACATCATCACGCATTTCCTTTCGTGAATATAGAATCTTTCCGCACCTTTCAATATGTTCAATTAAATTTTGATTGGTTAACTTTTCAAAATGGATAATGTCAAAAAAATAGGGAAGTGGATAAACTTCATTCAATAGATCGTCCAGCTCGAAAATGGTTTTTTCTGTAATTTTTTCACCCTGAATCGCAATATCTACATCAGAGCCCTTTTTATAATTTCCCATTGCCCGACTACCATAAAGAATAGCACGGTCGATTTCATCAAATTGTTTCAATGCCTTTAATATATGATCTATGTCCTTTTCTAATAACCCATACATATTTAATACTCCTCTAAAAGTTTTTCATATAAGGATTTGAATAATGGAAAATAAACTTCTTGAATTTGCTGAACAAATTTTTCCGTAAATTGCTCATCATATGTATGAGTAGTTTGATTACGACTTGACAATGCCTCGATCCATGCATGTCCTTCATCAATAATTTCCATTTGGTACGCCTGCTTAATGGTTTCCCTCGGACTTTTTACAATATATCCTTGTGCCTCTAAATAATCTTTCAACACTTTTAGAGCCAGATCAAAAGTGATTTCAAAGAATTGAATAAGACCAGCCTTTTCAATTTCAGAAGTTAGTTCCAGAGAGGAGTATTTTTCCAATAATTGATATGATTTTTTAAAGTTATCAAAACGCTGTCTTCATCGAACATTTTTTGGGGAATCCAAATTGTTTAACCTCCTTTTATATTACCTTGTCTTTAAAAGTAATTACATTAAGAAACAATTCAGCGGAGGCAACTTTATCCAAATGCCACAACCATTCATCAATGCTACCTCAAAAACCTTATCGAGGTTCAATTTTGGTTTAATTGTACAATTTTTTATCATGTGACACATCATTGGTATCCCCTTTTTTAGAATTTTTCGCTAGCCTTACAGTTTCCTCAGCAAATTCATTTTTTCAATGTCAAAAAATTTTTGTGGAAACATACGTTCCTATCGTGTATAATATGATTAATAATTCAAATTTATCAAAGGATGGGGTAAAATAATGGGAGAAGTACTTGTTCTGGAGAAAAGGGTGATCTATTCACCCGGAACTGATTATGACGCACTTTGGAAGAAAATTATCAGTGAACTGTTTGAGGAATTTATTTTATTCTTTGCACCGGATTTGTATGAGGCCATTGATTTTGGAAAAGGAATTGTCTTTCTCGAACAGGAACTGCACAAAGTCATCATCAAGCATAAAAAAGGGAAGAAAATCGCAGACAAAATTGTAAAGGTTTCCTTGAAAAACGGGGAAGAAAAATATGTATTCATTCACATAGAAATCCAAGGAAAAAAGGATCCGGACTTTTCTAGGCGAATGTTTACTTATTTTTATCGTTTGTTTGATCGCTTCCAAGAAAACATTTATTCCATTGCAATTTTGACCGATTTGTCTAAATCCAACAATCCGCAGCCGTTCCAATATTCCTTTTACGGCACTGAACTTACGTATCGCTTCAATACTTATAAGTTTAATGAAGAGGATATTCCTTCTTTGAAAAAATCTACGAACCCTTTCGCCATTGCAGTATTGGCAGGCATTTACCTTCATCAAACGGAAAAGAACTATCACAAACGATATGAAGTAAAGAAAAAATTATTAAAAGACTTTATCTTAACCAACCCGAATCTTAAATCTATTTATGCGGAAGCTCTTTTCTACTTCATTGACTATTTACTGTATCTTCCTCATGAGCTGACAAAACAATTAACGAAAGACTTATCGATTAACATTGAAAAGGAGGCAAAACATATGCTGTATTCTGAAAAAATTAAAGAAGCACCTACACTTGCTGAATATTTTAAAACTGTGAGGGAAGAAGGATTTGAAAAAGGAAAAATGGAAGAAAAAAGGAATTTAGCTGCTGAGCTGTTACGGGAAGGTTTTTCAGTTGAAAAAGTGGCAAAAATGGTGAAGCTGAGCCTCGATGAAGTGGAAGAAATTGGTGCAAGTATTCATCCTAACCAACCCGAATCTTAAATCTAACGATGTGGAAGCACTTTTAGCTTACCGCACAAAAACCCCTTTTTAAACTTTAACAAGTGCCTGTCTCCCATGCGAAAACCCAGTACATTAAAGTAAAAGTTTAACGCACTGGGAGGCAGGATACATAGTCATTTATTTTAATCTCTCAGGATAAAATATAGATCACATTCAAATTCATGTGCCATAATAAATATCCATAATCCATTACATAAATTTTACTATAATACATGTGACGCTCGATAGTCTGCACAGAAATTTTTAGCCATTCTCCTTAAACTTGTTTTTAATTAATGATTTCATTTCATCTAATTGTTTATGAAAAGATTCAATTTCAGTTTTCGTTAGCTCGTCCAAATTTCCATAACGAACCTTTTGGTATAAGTCAAGATACTGGGAATCTATTCCTAACCGTTCAAACCATTCCTCAATGGTCTCATGAAACTTGCGCCCTACCCCAAGTTTTAAAGCCCATTGTTCGAAATTTAAAACGTCCAATCGGATGATATTATTCGGTTTTTTAACTGTTGAAAAAAGTTTTTCTCTTCTCTTATGAACATTTGTATTATCTAAACCGGATCCGACAATCATTTTTGAATCCTCCGTTGTTTCCAACCGTTGAAATTTTTTCTTGAACAAGAAAATGGTTATTGCTATAAGTAGAATCACAAGAATTGCAATGGTCCACCAGTTAATGAGACCTCCAGTTCTCTCTGCAATTTCCGCTTCAGGTATAAATGGCTTCATGTCCACCTTTTCAAAAAGTGTCTTTCCGTTAAGAGAAGAATTGTGTTGTTCTAGGAAACCTTGAATGGCCTCGAAATCTAACCCGGATAATGCGATTCCTTTTCCTATCACCCATGCCATCGAGTGAATGAGTAACTTAAAACCATACCAAATACCATTGACAAGGAACTTAATGAGTCCAAAACAAAAATATAGAAGGATACTGTTTGCCAATAACATCCCCATGATACTTAAAATATATTTGACCGATTGAAGTGTGTTTTCCTTTGGTACATTGAACATTTGAGCTCCATAATAACCGATAAAAATAGAAACTACCATGAACATTGTAACCACAATCAAATTTTCATGATAAAAAAATAGTGCATCAAAAGTTAGTAAAATCAACATGAACAAAATAATTGTTATCTGATTGTGCATATCAGAGGATTTTTCATGCTCATGAAATCGCCAAATCATATAGACCGGAATCGCTAATGCCGTCAATAATGGATAACGAAAAACATCCAATAACAAAAATAGCATCAAAAATAAGTTTACAACATATACCACATAGTTTTTTATAAAATGGACACTAACTGCTAAAAGGAATATAGAAATAACGATGATAAAAAGATAACTCCATAAAGGTAGTCCAGAACTAAGTACAGCAAATATAGGGACGAGAAAAAAATACAGTAGCATCCCCTCTGTAAAAAGTTGTGATAACTTGGCTACATGACTATTTGACATTTTTATAGAACCTTTCATTCTTAATTTCTGTTAAATACGAACCATTTTCCGTATCCACCACATGGAGGATCTTTCTTCCTTCTCTATCCCATTTATTTATGATAAGGCTACATTCTTGGCTCACTTCGCCTATTATTGCTATCAAATTAGCAGGTCCTGACTTATAATCGACCCATTCCAACATTTTTCCTATATCCATAATCTCCGTTGATTCATCAAATCTTGCCAAGTACTCCATTATTTTCTTTAAATGTTCAATACCGGTTCCTGATTCCAAAACATAAGGCCTTGCCCCTAACCCCTTACTATTAATATATAATGCAACTGGAAACCCTTGTTTTATAATAACCTGGCATAAATAGGCAGCTTGGGATATGTATTTTTCTGTATTAGGACTGATGTATACATTTCCAATCCTACTCTTTTGTGCGACGTTAATCATAATAGCCCAAGAAACATGGTGATCTCGTTCAAATAATTTTGATTGCAGTTTTTGCTCCTTAGCAGAAGCTTTCCAATGAATCCGATTGAAAGGATCCGACGATGAATATTCTTTCGTTCCTTGTAGTTTCATAGTATCCTCAAACGGGGAAAATCTGGAAGTTTGATTGCCGATTTGAATGTATGGGAAATTCTCAATACCTCCGACTGGAATTGGCTTTGGATAAACAACAATTTCGGTTCCATATATTTTTTTGAATCTTAATAAAACATCATGAAAAGTTAGTAAATGAGGGAAGAAAAATTCAATATTGGTAATCCGGATCACTCCCCTTTCTTTTGCATAAAAGGGGAAGGTTATTACTGCTTCACTTTTCCCAGAAATAAAGATGGGAACCCGGTAGAAAGTTTTGTGTGCTGTGGATGTAGTCCTGAATTTTAAGCTTTCAATTTTTTGGTTTGTTGAAAATCCAATAAAGCCACCTATATACGGAATGGCTGACTCATTACGAAATACCATTTTACATTTTCCATATTCTCCTTGATATATCCGAATGAGACGCTTATCATCTGACAGCTCAAGATTTTTACCCAAACTTTTGGTTAAAAACCAACTTGCTAGAATCCAAATACAAAAAAAGCCGACCGGCAGCATCAATAACGGCCGATTTGCTGACACACTAATCATGACTAGAACAATCGTAAACAATAAAATCAGATTCTGTTTATATTCTAAACCATTCTCTACACTTTTCTCCCATTTCATTATTTCCCAAACTCCATTTCTACCGGTACTTGCTGTTGTTCAATCACTTCAAGAATGACCTCATGTTTTGTTTTTCGCATCATTCCGTCGAGGGTTAAAATGATTCGATGTTCCAAAACAAAAGGAGCCAATTCTTTAATGTCCTGCGGGGTTACAAACTTTCTTCCTTGTAAAAAAGCATAGGCCTGTCCCACACGCATTAACGATAATGCTGCCCGAGTGCTAGCCCCCATTTCCACTTCCGGATGTTGCCGAGTCCCCCAGATAATGGCCATCAAATAGTTTTTCACCACCTTAGACACCTCAACAAATGTTACCTTTTTTTGTAGTTCAACAACTTCTTGAATGCTTAAAACGGGAATAATATGATGAAATGGATCATCAGATTGATATACATTGAGAACTTCTAATTCTTGTTCTGGCATTGGAAAATCTAAATTGATTTTCATTAAAAACCTATCCAATTGTGCTTCAGGTAAAGGAAATGTTCCTTGATTGGATTCAATCGGATTTTGTGTTGCAACAACTAAAAATGGGGATGGAATGTTTATAGTAATCCCATCAATCGTTATTTGTTGTTCTTCCATTGCTTCGAGCAGGCTGGATTGTGTCCGGGGTGTTGCCCGATTAATTTCATCAGCCAATAATATGTTCGTTTTAATTGGTCCCATCCGCAATTCAAATTCATGGGTCTTTGGATTTAAAAATTGAATTCCGGTAATATCGCTCGGTAAAACATCCGGTGTAAACTGAATCCTACGAAAATCTCCATTAATTACTTTAGCAAAACTTTTAGCCAACTTTGTTTTCCCTAGCCCCGGGTAACTTTCTAATAAGATATGCCCATTTGCCAATAACGCGGTAAACAATAAGTCCACAACTTGATCCTGTCCAATAACAATATTCTTAATGGATTGTTTAGCTACATCTATTTTTTCTAGCAATATTTTTACCTCCTATGGCTATCAACAAAGAGAGTATAGGGAACGACCTTTATTTGGCTTAATATCCTCATCATGATTAAACTGTCATCGTATGTGATTTTTCAGAAAGATTTAGATTGATTGATTGAGATTCTCATTTTAGTCATGATAATCGTTTTTGTCTATACATTTCCTACTTAATTAAATATATATTAAAAATCCTAGTTTTTATTTGATTATATAACTGTCTAAGGTGATAGTCCACATAAACATGTATGGTTTTCATTTAGACTAATTTCCGATTGACTTAATGAATAGTTTTTAAATTCCACAAAAATAATTTTATTTACTAAAGATAACGGTAAGATACCACTTAGATACTTAATAATTTCAAAAGACATAATACTACTAATTACTTTGCATGTCTCGGGTATTGTACTTAAAGTAATCTCTGTATTATGATTTAAATCTAATACAAAATCGAAATTTGAATTTTCATTAGTTTGGATAATATCATGAAGGATACAATGTAATGAATGAGTTACACCAGGAATTACGATAGGAAGTACTCTTCCTGTAAACCCCTTATATCCACCACAGTATGCTAATGGTATATTTTTTCTATAGAGCCTTTGCCAAAATGCTGTATCTCCTGAAGCAGTAGGCAGTCAGACAATTAAAGATCGTGGATTTATTCCACTATAGAAAAAGGTATTTGCACGAATATTATGACAAGTATAAAAGAAAAAATGGTGAGTTTTAATTTCAGTGGATAAATTCGCTTATTATCAATATCTGAATTTTTCCATTTCAGTCGGTTTTAGACGAGTTTTAATAGATTAGGCTACTCATTCCTGTGGAAAATATTGTAAAACGGAAAAGGATGAT
>ERZ1673815.81-NODE-81-length-12827-cov-34.022393_pt1 | contig 12827 bp, 9 predicted proteins | sample MGYA00580147_ERZ1673815 | MGnify/ENA primary metagenome ERZ1673815 (study PRJEB41219, sample SAMN04549617) | soil metagenome | isolation source: soil | place: USA: Puerto Rico, Laguna Bouqueron NWR | collected 2009-06-01 ...
AATCCCGCCGATTAGAAGAAGAAATCCGGAAGAACCTAGGGGGGATTGGGTTTGAGTTTTAATGAGTGGAGAGAGGAAAAGCTTGAGGATGTTATTGAATTTAACCCCAGTGAAACAATAAAAAGAGGAAAAGTTGTCAAAAAGATCGGAATGGATAAATTGATGCCCTTTCAAAGAAAAATAGAAGGGTTTGTAGTAACAAAGTATACGAGTGGTACTAAATTTCGGAATGGTGATACTTTGTTAGCCAGAATTACACCTTGTTTAGAAAATGGGAAAACAGCACAAGTTTCTATTCTTGAAGAGGGAGAAGTAGGTTTCGGATCTACTGAATTCATTGTTTTAAGAGAAAAGCCAGGAATATCAGATAGAAATTTTATATATTACCTAAGTATTTCTCCTAAGCTTAGAGATATTGCAATTAAATCTATGACAGGTACTAGTGGTAGACAAAGAGCTCAGGTGGATGTAATTAAAAATTCAATTATAAAACTTCCTCCAATTGAGGAACAAAGACAAATTGCAAACATTTTATCGTCACTTGATGAAAAAATCGAAATCAACAACCAAATCAACAAAAAACTAGAAGAAATGGCCCAAACGATTTTTAAACATTGGTTCGTTGATTTTGAATTTCCAAATGAAAATGATGAACCTTATAAATCAAGTGGAGGAGAAATGGTTGAAAGTGAACTGGGGATGATACCTAAGGGGTGGAAAATTGGAAGTATTAATGATTTAGGAACAATTGTTAGTGGAGGAACCCCCTCTAAAAAAAAGGAAGAATATTATACAGAGCACGGTATTCCATGGATTACACCAAAAGATTTATCTCTTAATAAAAATAGATTCATAAGTAGAGGAACTATAGATATTACTGAAGAGGGGTTGAAAAATAGCAGTGCAAAGTTAATGCCAAAAGGAACAGTTTTGTTTAGCTCAAGAGCCCCGATTGGGTATATAGCGATAGCAAAAAATGAAGTATCAACCAATCAAGGATTTAAATCTATCATACCGAAAAATAATATAGGATCAGAATTTGTATATCAGTTTCTTAAAATGAATAAAGAGATTATAGAGAGCAGGGCTTCTGGATCTACATTTAAAGAAATATCAGGTGGAGAGTTAAAAAAGATTCCTGCAATAATACCATCTAATAATATTATTTATCGATATAATTTAATAACAATTAAAATAAGTTCCTTTATTAAAAATAATGAAGAGGAATTAGAAAAGTTAAGAACTATTAGAGACACCCTCCTCCCAAAACTCATGTCCGGGGAGATTCGTGTGCCTGTTGAGGAGGAAAAATAATGGAAAGGGGGATTCCCCGTTGACACATTTTGAAAATTTTACCGAAGATTCGCTAGAGAAAGCAGTTATCGAAACTTTACAGGAAATGGACTATGAATATGCCTTTGGTCCGGATCTTAGTGTGGATGGGCCAAGACCTGAGCGGAACGATTTTCGGGAAGTAGTCCTTGATGGGAGACTTCGAGATGCCCTTTTCAAATTAAATCGGGATTTGCCGCCGGATGCCATTGAAGATGTATATCGGCGGGTCATTACTTTTAATAGCCTTCTCTTATCGAAAACAACTGGCATTTCCATAAACTTTTAACAGAAGGCGTAGATGTGTCTTTTCATAAGAATGGTGGGATCAAAACCGAAAAAGCGATCATTATTGACTTTGAACATCCAGAACGTAATGACTTTCTCGTAGTTAATCAATTTACCATTATCGAAAATGAAAATCGCCGGCCGGATGTATTAATCTTTGTTAACGGTTTGCCGCTTGTCGTTATTGAACTGAAATCAACCACTGATGAAAATGTTGGGATTGAACAAGCCTACAATCAAATTCAAACGTACAAGCAAGATATCCCGTCGCTTTTCTATTATAATACGTTTTGTATTTTATCTGATGGGATTAATGCGAAAACCGGAACGATTACATCGAACGAAGAACGGTTTATGAATTGGCGGAGTGTTGACGGGGTTAATGTGGCATCTCTAGATGTTCCGCAATATGAGGTTATGATTCGCGGAATGTTAGAAAAAAGCCGATTCCTTGATATTATCCAAAACTTTATCCTTTTCCAAGAATCAAAAGAAACCGAGTACGATGCAGCTGGAAATAAAATAGGTGACAAGAAAACGATTATTAAAATTATGGCTGCCTACCATCAATATTTTGCCGTCAAAAAAGCGGTTGAAAATACAAAAATTGCGACATCCACAAAAGGTGACCGGAAAATCGGGGTCGTTTGGCATACACAAGGATCTGGAAAAAGTTTTACGATGGTTTTTTATACAGCATATCTTGTTAAAGAATTAAATAATCCGACCATCGTTGTAATTACAGACCGTAATGACCTGGATGATCAACTCTATTCAACATTTGCCAAATCCGTAGATATATTAAGGCAAACACCGAAACAAGCGGATGTTCGTAGACTCACAGAAGAACAAAAGAAACAACAAGCGAAAAGTAATGCAAAAGAACTCAATGGCTTATACGATCTATTAAATGAACGGGAATCGGGCGGGATTATTTTTACAACGATTCAAAAATTCCAACCTGAAGAAGGGGAAATGCCGGTTTTAACTGATCGGCGGAATGTGATTATTATTGCCGATGAAGCCCACCGTAGCCAGTACGGATTTGAAGCAAAAACTAACAGCAAAACCGGTGATTTGAAATACGGGTATGCCAAATATTTACGGGATGCACTCCCCAATGCTTCGTTTATTGGTTTTACCGGAACACCGATTGAATTTGATGATAAATCTACACCGGCTGTTTTCGGGAACTACATTGACATTTATGATATGACAAGAGCGGTGGAAGATGAAGCAACGGTAAAAATTTATTATGAAAACCGCGTCATTAAAGTTGAAACTGATGATGAAGAATTGAAAAAAATTGACGATGAATTTGAAGAAATCACGGAAGGGCAAGAAGAAACCGTTCGGGAAAAATATAAAACGAAATGGTCCCGGCTTGAAACCGTCGTTGGTTCGCCTAATCGCATCAAGCAGCTTGCAAAGGATATCGTTGAACATTTTGAAGAAAAACAGAAGACGATTGACGGAAAAGCGATGATTGTCTGTATGAGTCGTCGGATTTGCGTTGATCTCTATGATGAAATTATTAAACTCCGGCCTAGTTGGCATAATGATGATGTGAATAAAGGGGTTATTAAAGTCGTTATGACCGGTAGTGCCGCCGATGAAGAACGTTTGCAAGAACATATTGGTGGAAAGCAACGCCGTGATACATTGGCAAAACGGATGAAAGACCCGAATGATGAATTGAAACTTGTTATTGTTCGGGATATGTGGCTAACCGGATTTGACGTGCCATCTATGCACACGATGTATATTGATAAACCGATGAAAGGTCACACATTAATGCAAGCCATTGCCCGCGTGAATCGGGTATTTAAAGACAAACCGGGTGGCGTTGTGGTTGACTATATTGGAATTTTAGAAAGTCTGAAAAAAGCATTGAAACAGTATACCGACAGTGATAAAGAAAATACCGGGATCGATACGAGTGCAGCGGTTCAGGTCATGCAAGAAAAACTGGAAATATTACGTGCAATGTTTCATGGCTTTGATTACTCTGATTTTATGGGGAACTCCCAAAAAGATCGAATGCGGGCAATTACGGGTGGGATGAACTTTGTCCTTGGATTACCCGAAAAGGAACAGAAAGAATTTAAACAATTTGCTTTAGAAGCAGCGAAAGCCCATGCCCTCTGTGCCGCAACCGAAGAAGGAAAAGCAGCGGCCCTTGAAGTCAGTTATTTTAAAGCAGTAAAAGCAAGCTTGACCAAACTAGGCGAGAGAAAAATCCAGAAAAAGTCCAAAAAAGAAATCGAAACAAGAGTGAATCAAATGCTACAACGGTCGATTTTATCAGAAGATGTTATTGATGTATTCGATGCGTTAGGCTTAGAACGACCGGAAAATGTTTCCTTATTATCTGAAGAATTTTTACAAGAAGTTCGCGGGTTAAAATATAAAAACTTAGCCGTTGAAATGTTGAAAAAGCTTCTTGAAGGTAATTTAAAAGTGATGGAAAAACGGAATCTTGTTAAGTCCGAAAAGTTTTCCGAGAAATTGAAAAAGGCGATTAATAAGTATCGCAATCAAGCCATCACCAATGCGGAAGTCATTGAAGAATTAATTAAAATGGCAAAAGAATTTAAGAAGGCCCGAGAAGAAGAAAAAGATTTAGGCTTAAATGAAGACGAAATTGCTTTCTATGATGCCTTAACAGCAGACAATATTGTCAAACAATTTATGGATGATGAAACATTAAAGAAAATAGCTCAAGAACTGACGAATGCCATTAAACAAAACATCACGATTGACTGGAGCGTCCGAAAAAGCGCACAAGCCGGGATGAGAAGAATTATTAAAAGATTATTGAAAAAGTACGACTACCCGCCAAAACAAGCAAAAACGGCCCTCGAAATCGTCATGAAGCAAGCCGAATTAATGGCCGGACATACCGATCCAAGGGGAATTGATTTGGAATTGGGGAATGTGGCCGAAACATCACCAGATTATAAATAGTAAATAGAAAAAGAATCCATTCGCATGTTAGCAGAAGAAAATTTTTTCCGGAAATTCTTCTGCTTTTTTTTATGCATGGTAAAAGCAGAAGGGATTGCCGGGAAAACGTTGATAAAAGGTGTCGATGCAAGAATCCCAGCCCTTGCCAAAACACCGGGAGTGCTCAAAAAAATTCGAAACGTCCTAGAACCAAAGAAAATCAAGCAAGTCTTTCGCTCCGTATATGATCAGGTAGTAAATTCGCCAATTGCCCTGACCAAGGCTTGGTTTGATAAAATAAAGGAAGAGGTTGGAGAAATTCGGCTTCCAAAATTAATGCAGGAAATTTATGCATGAACCGGTGTGGCTGTCTACATGGAAGGGGAAGTTATGGACAGGGAATGGCAAAAAACTAACGAGAATGACAAGATTTACGGCGATAATGTATGGCGAAATTAAAAAAATTCATACTTTACAACATCAGTATAAAATTTAGGGCTGTAATTTCCTTTGAGACGGTCGTATCATGCACGACACTATTTGTTTTAAAAATGTTCATTTAGAAAAGTTGGATAATTTTCACCGCCCCTTTAAGCAAATTAAAATCATTCCTATTAAATCGTTTTTTCTTAGAAATTGTAAGTCATTTTGAACATACAATTTTTTGAAAAGACGGTTTTTTTATGTTTAAAAACCACTAGTTTATACATAAAAACCTTTCGACTTTCAGCTACATACATCTATAATCAACTGATTTAAGTATGTACTTACAAATTTAGAATATAAACAAAAGAAAATAAAAATTGTTCGTATAAAAAACGATTAGATTTTTAATGTGAATAAAAGCAAGTTTATTTTTGTTAAAAATCATTATTTGTGTTGAGATATCTAATAGATTCCTATAATAAGCGAAACCAACATGTAAGTATTAATTCATTATAAATAACGATACTCTATTGACTTATACGTACATCTATACTACAATAAAACCAGTTAGTTGTAAGCGTTTAAAAATATAGGAGGTGCGCTTATGCCCAAATATACCATTGGTGTTGATTTTGGTTCATTATCAGCTAGGGCCGTATTAGTAGATGTATCAAATGGCAATGTCATATCTTCTGCTGTGAAGGATTATCCGGATGGCGTGATTGATGACTTTTTACCAAACACGAATATTGAATTAGGAATTGACTGGGCCCTGCAAAATGCAAATGATTATATCGAATGTTTTATTGATACTGTAAAAAGAACCGTTGCGGACAGTGGCGTAGATGTAAATGACATCATTGGTGTTTCAATCGATTTTACTTCTTGCACCGTACTTCCGGTAAAAAATGACGGAACACCGTTAATGAACTTGCCCGAGTTCAAAAATAACCCGCATGCCTGGGTAAAATTATGGAAACATCATGCTGCACAATCTCATGCGGACAAGTTAAATGAAATTGCCCGCCGTCGTAATGAACCATGGTTGAAATACTATGGCGGTAAAATTTCTTCCGAATGGGTATTTCCGAAATTGATGCAAATTGTAGACGAAGCACCGGAAATTTATGATGCAATGGATACATTTATGGAAGGAACAGACTGGGTCACTTGGCAATTAACCGGTAACAAAGTGAAAAATTCCACAACTGCAGGATATAAAGCAATGTGGGATGCTGAAACGGGATTCCCAAGTAAAGACTTCTTTAAAGAACTTCATCCAAAAATGGAAAATGTTATTGAGGAAAAAATTGGCACAGAGTTCCATCCAACCGGATCAAAAGCGGGTGAACTTACCGCGGAAATGGCGGCAAAAGTCGGATTAAATCCGGGAATTGCGGTTGCGGTCGGAAATGTGGATGCACATGTTTCTGCTGCGCCAACAGGTGTAATTAAGCCGGGTACAATGCTTAATATTATGGGAACATCCACATGCGACATTATTTTAGGAGATAAAAAGATTCCTGTGAGAGGAATGTGCGGTGTTGTCAAAGATGGGGCCATTCCGGGATACTATGCTTATGAATCGGGCCAAAATGCAGTAGGTGATATTTTTGCATGGTTTGTTGACAATGCTGTTCCGGGCGCCTATTTTGACGAAGCGAAAGAAAGAGGCCTTAACATTCACCAATTATTAGAGGAAAAGGCGAGCCAATTAAACATCGGGGAAAGTGGTCTTCTCGCTCTTGATTGGTGGAATGGAAACCGTTCAATCCTTGTTGACACGAACTTGACCGGACTTCTTTTGGGAATGACTTTGGAAACAACACCGGAAGAAATTTATCGTGCATTAATTGAAGCGACCGCATTTGGGAAACGCAGAATCATAGAAGAATTTGAATCCAGTGGCATTGAAATTAATGGGCTCACTGTCTGCGGCGGCTTGCCACACAAAAACCAATTACTTAACCAAATTTACGCCGATATTACCGGAAAAGAAATTACAATCTCTGAGCACCTGCAAACGCCTGCCATCGGTGCAGCCATGTTTGCCGCGGTTGCAGCAGGTTCCGAAAACGGCGGCTATGATTCAATTGAAGAAGCTTCCAAAAAAATGGCGAAATTAAGAAAAGAAAAAGTGAAACCAATTCCGGAAAATGTAGAGAAATATACTGCAATTTATGAAGAATACAAGATTTTACATGATTATTTTGGCACCGGTGTAAATGATGTCATGAAACGTCTGAAAACAATCAAAAATAATGCCTCAAAGGAATGATTTAGCAATGCTGGAAAAACTAAAGCAAGAAGTCTATGAAGCGAATATGTTATTGCCCAAATACAACCTGGTCACATTTACATGGGGCAATGTCAGCGGAATTGACAGGGATAGTAATCTTATCGTCATTAAACCAAGCGGTATCCCGTATGAAGAATTGAAGCCGGAACAAATGGTTGTTGTGGATTTGAACGGAAATGTGGTCGAAGGGGACCTGAACCCGTCCAGCGATACAGCGACCCACATTATCCTATATAAGGAGTTTCCTAATATTAAAGGAATTGTCCATACGCATTCCCCGTGGGCCGTTACATTTGCTCAAGCGGGATTAGATGTTCCGGCAGCCGGGACAACCCATGCGGATACGTTCTATGGCCCTGTTCCGGTCACCCGTGCTATGAAAGAAGAGGAAGTCATCCGAGATTATGAAAAACAAACCGGGGACGTCATTGTTGAAACTTTCAAGGAGCGCCAAATTGATCCCGATCAAGTTCCGGCCGTTTTAGTCAATGACCATGGACCTTTTACGTGGGGGAAATCAGCAATAGACGCGGTTCATCATTCAGTTGTCTTGGAAGAAGTGGCGAAAATGACGTATCACACGCTACAGCTGAATCCGTATCAAATTGATATGGACCAATATCTTTTAGACAAACATTATTTACGTAAACATGGCAAAAACGCCTACTATGGTCAAAAGAAATAAGAGTGTTTATCCCGCACAAACGGTCACTAAATCTTCCTCCTAAGGCTCAAGGGAAATCATTGATGTTGAAGGAGGAAGATAAGTTCCCGTAAGTGCCCGATTGGTTCAACTAACCAGCAATGGTGGTGAAAAAACCCCCCATTGCTGGAAGTTTCACTTTATCCCGCACAAACGGACAATAAATCTTTCTCCTGAGGCTTAAGAGGAATCATCGATGTTGAAGGAGGAAGAAAAGTACCCGATTGGTTCAACTATCATCCGTGGGAGACACCCATTGTTGGAAGTTTCACTTTATTCCACCTTAACGCCGAGTCAAGACCCCTACCTCAAAATTTTCGAGTTTACAAAGAAGGTAGCTGGGGACGGGCTGCCAGCATGCGTCTGATTAGTTCAACTAACCATCAGTGGGAAACCCCTATGGCTGGAAGTTTCACTTAATTTTTCTATAAAAATTTACACAAATATGAGAGCCTACAGGAGTGATACACGTGTTAAAAATTAGAGATTACGAGTTTTGGTTTGTTGTTGGAAGTCAGCACTTATATGGTGAAGAGGCGCTTCAAGCCGTACAAAAAGATACAGAAGAAATTATTAACGAATTAAATAAAAGCGGGAACCTGCCATACCCGGTTGTTTTTAAAACCGTCGCCACAACAGCTGACAGTATTACCCAAGTCATGAAAGAAGTCAACTACAACGATCATGTAGCCGGTGTCATTACATGGATGCATACATTCTCACCGGCGAAAAACTGGATTCGCGGCACAAAATTATTGCAAAAACCGTTACTTCATTTAGCAACACAATTTTTAAATAATATCCCATGGCAAACGATAGATATGGATTATATGAACTTGCATCAAAGCGCCCACGGTGACAGAGAATACGGCTATATTAATGCACGTTTAAATAAAAATAATAAAATTGTCGTCGGTCACTGGAAAGACCACGATGTACAAGAACAAATTCGTAAATGGATGGATGTGGCTGTAGCTTATAATGAAAGTTTCCATATTAAAGTAGCCCGGTTCGGTGATAACATGCGGAATGTAGCTGTTACGGACGGGGATAAAATTGAAGCGCAAATTCAATTTGGCTGGACGGTTGACTACTATGGGATTGGCGACTTAGTTGCCGAAATGGAAAAAGTATCGCCGGAAGAAATCGAAAAAACATACCGAGAATGTCAAGAAGCATATGACTTTGTCGTTGGCAATAATGATCCGGAATTTTTCGAGGAACATGTGAAGGAACAAATTAAAATCGAAATAGCGTTAAGAAGATTTTTAGAACGCGGCGGTTATACGGCATTTTCAACTAACTTTGAAGATTTATGGGGAATGAAACAATTACCCGGTATGGCTGTCCAACGTTTGAACGCGGAAGGTTATGGCTTTGCCGGTGAAGGAGACTGGAAAACTGCTGCCCTCGATCGCTTGCTAAAAATCATGGCACATAACGAAAAAACAGGATTCATGGAAGATTATACGTATAATTTAATAAAAGGTCGGGAAACTATTTTAGGAGCACATATGTTAGAAGTTGACCCAACACTTGCAGGTTCAAAAATCCGTGTGGAAGTTCATCCATTGGGAATTGGCGGTAAAGAAGATCCGGCCCGTCTTGTGTTTGACGGTTTGGATGGAGAAGCAGTCAATCTAACCATTTCTGATTTTGGGGATCATTTTAAATTAGTCATGTATGAAGTGGAAGGGAAAAAACCGGAAGAACCGGCTCCACATTTACCGGTGGCAAGACAAATGTGGACACCAAAATGTGGATTTGAAAAAGGCGTTCAGGAATGGATTAAAAATGGCGGCGGTCACCATACGGTCCTTTCATTCAATGTGACTGCAGAACAAATTGAAGATTTTGCGAAAATGGTAGGGTTGGAAGTAGTTAATATTAAGTAAACTGTAAAAAATTTAATAATAGTAAATAGATTAAAAATGGTATAATGATGATGTACCCAAAACTCCTCCTCAAAAGTATCTACAGATTATCGAAAAGAGTTTAGGACACCCGAGTAGGAATCCTCCTCTATTCATTGAAGAGATGAAAGCTCGGTCAGATATGATGAGCAAAGGCAAATTCCGAAGAAAGTATCTCAAAGAGTTAAACACTCAATCAGTAGTGGTATTGGGCACACCTGTGAAGTACCTACAACTTTCTAGGGATTCCGAAACTCGCTATGTTTAATGGCGGGTAGTTCATGGAGGATGTTTTGGGTAAAAAATATTGAATGGTTGTGAAGGGGTGAACAAAAATGACGATTGATTACTCGTCCAAAGAATATTTAGCAAAAGTAGATGCATATTGGCGTGCCGCAAATTATATTTCAGTTGGTCAACTTTATTTGAAAGATAACCCGCTGTTAAAAGAACCGTTAAAGGCTTCTGATATTAAAGCAAAACCAATCGGTCACTGGGGCACAATTTCCGGACAAAACTTTATTTATGCCCATTTAAATCGAGTCATTAATAAATATGACTTAAACATGTTTTATATAGAAGGACCCGGACATGGCGGACAAGTCATGGTTTCCAATTCCTATCTTGATGGCAGTTACACGGAAATTTATCCGGAAATGACGCAAGATGTGGAAGGAATGAAAAAACTGTTCAAACAATTTTCATTCCCGGGCGGAGTGGCTTCCCATGCAGCACCTGAAACACCGGGATCGATTCATGAAGGCGGCGAATTAGGGTATTCTCTTTCCCACGGTGCCGGGGCTGTTCTTGATAACCCGGATTTAATTGCGGCTGTTGTTGTCGGTGATGGGGAAGCAGAAACCGGGCCACTTGCGGCATCTTGGTTCTCCAACCGTTTTATCAACCCGATTCGTGACGGTGCGGTTTTACCAATCTTAAACTTGAACGGATTTAAAATTAGTAATCCGACCATTCTTTCTCGTATCGACAATGAGGAATTAGCGAAATACTTTGAAGGGATGGGTTGGGAACCTTATTTCGTTGAAGGTGAAGACCCTGCAGAAATGCATGTAAAAATGGCAGCAACACTTGATAAAGTCGTCGAAAAAATTAAAGCCATCCAAACAAATGCACGTGAAAATAGGGACCAAACACGTCCGATATGGCCAATGATTGTCTTTCGTGCACCAAAAGGTTGGACAGGCCCGAAAGAATGGGGTGGCGTGCCGATAGAAAATTCTTTCCGTGCTCACCAAGTGCCAATTCCAGTCGACCAAGACCATATGGAACATGCGGATGAGTTGGTAGAGTGGATGAAGAGTTATCGGCCGGAAGAATTATTTGATGAAAATGGGCGGTTAAAACCGGAAATCGCAGGAACAACACCAAAAGGCGATAAACGGATGGCCATGAACCCTGTCACAAATCCGGGTAAATTAATTAGAGATCTGCGTTTGCCGGATATTCGGGACTATGCAGTGGACAACTCTGTTCCGGGACAAGTAGAAAAACAAGATATGATTGTGTTAGGAGAATATTTGAAAGATGTCGTGAAATTAAACCGCGACAATCATAATTTCCGTATTTTTGGTCCGGATGAAACTGCATCAAATCGGTTGGCTCCTGTTTTTGAAGAAACGAAACGTCAATGGTTGGGGGAAATTGAAGAACCTCAAGATGAATACTTAAAATCTCATGGCCGGGTTATTGACTCACAGCTTTCCGAACACCAAGCGGAAGGGATGTTGGAAGGGTATGTGCTAACCGGTCGTCACGGAATTTTTGTCAGCTATGAAGCATTTTTACGAGTGGTTGATTCCATGTTAACACAACATTTCAAATGGTTGCGGAAAGCCTCGGAACAACCATGGCGGACAGCTATTCCTTCCTTGAATGTCGTTGCAACTTCAACGGTATTCCAACAAGACCATAATGGCTACACCCACCAAGACCCGGGGATGCTTGGCCATTTAGCCGATAAAAAACCGGAATTTATCCGTGAATATTTACCTGCAGATGCCAATACATTACTTGCAGTCTTTCATAAAATTTTGAATGACCGGCAAAAAATTAACCTAGTGGTGTCATCCAAACATCCGCGGGCACAATGGTTCACGATGGATGAAGCAAAAGAATTGGTCGATAATGGATTGAAAATGATTGATTGGGCTAGTACGGATTTTGGTGATGAACCGGATGTTGTGATTGTTTCCAGTGGTACCGAACCGACCATAGAAAGTCTTGCTGCTATTTCTATTTTGCATAAAAAAATGCCGGAGTTAAAAATTCGTTACATCAATGTTGTGGATATTTTAAAATTAAGAAGTCAAACATTGGATTCACGTGGCTTGACGGATGAAGAGTTTGATATGTATTTCACAAAAAATAAACCGATTATTTTTGCCTTCCATGGGTATGAAGGTTTAGTAAAAGACTTATTCTTTGATCGTCATAACCACAATCTGCACGTGCATGGTTATCGTGAAAACGGCGATATTACCACACCGTTTGACATGCGAGTATTAAACCAAATGGACCGCTTTGATCTTGTGAAATCGGTCGTGAAAAACTTGCCAAATGCGGAAAAATATGCACATATCGTCCAAGAAATGAACGGCATGATTGCCAAACATAACCAATACATCCGCGACGAAGGAAGAGATTTACCTGAAGTAGAAAACTGGAAATGGGAAGGGTTAAAATAATCGTTTTCAGTAATTTTTCGTCTGTACCCTAGGTGCCTGAATCATTTCAGGTACCTTTTTTTACCGATAATAAATAGCGGCAAAAGCCACAAATGCCGGGGAATTGATGTTAAATAGGAGTTAAAATTAATCGTTCTAAGTAATGTTTCGTTGTACATCGAGGTGCCTGAATCATTTCAGGTACCTTTTTTTACCGATAATAAATAGCGGCAAAA
>ERZ1673815.85-NODE-85-length-10825-cov-30.436212_pt1 | contig 10825 bp, 8 predicted proteins | sample MGYA00580147_ERZ1673815 | MGnify/ENA primary metagenome ERZ1673815 (study PRJEB41219, sample SAMN04549617) | soil metagenome | isolation source: soil | place: USA: Puerto Rico, Laguna Bouqueron NWR | collected 2009-06-01 ...
GACCTTTTCTCGTCATCACTTTTGCCCGGGAAACCCCATTTTTTGGCGACGAGACCCTTTCTCGTCATCTTTTTGAGCCGGGAAACTCCCTTTTTTGGCGACGAAGCCCTTTCTCGTCGTCTTTTTGAGCCGGAAAACTCCCTTTTTTGGCGACGAAACACCTTCTCGTCGTCATTTGGAGCCGGAGAACTCCCTTTTTTGGCGACGAGGCCCTTTCTCGTCGTCTTTTTGAAGCGGAAAACTCCCTTTTTTGGCGACGAAGCCCCTTCTCGTCACTAATTTTGCCCGAAATCCACCTGTTTTTGGCAACGAAACCATCCATGAGACAAAAATCTCTAAAAGAAACCTTGTCGAATTGTCCCAAGATAGAACATTTCAATTCCCTTACTCACAAGTTTTCAACAGTCTTTGTCAGTTACTTAATATTTCCAAAAAACATGGTATAATAATAAGATGAAATTTTGCAGGAAGGACTTTAAAAATGAACAATCAACGTTGGCTTTCATTTAACTACTTCACATTTTTCTTTACATGGGGAATTTTCATGCCTTATTGGACAGGCTGGCTAACAGGCGATAAGGGACTTTCCGTATCCGCTGCAAGTATTATTATTGGGGCCGGATTACTGGCAAGATCATTTTCCACTTTGATTTTGTTCCCAGTTGCAACTAACCGATTTTCCATTAGCACTGTAATGAAAGGGATTGCTCTTCTTTCACTCGTTCTGATGATTTCATATATTCCCTTTGAATCCTATAGTGTACTACTTCTCATTACCGTTCTATTTAGTCTTATTTATCCAAACTTAATGCCCGGTGTAGAGGGCAGTGCCACCATTTTATTAGCAAACGAAAAACTCGATTATGGTAAGAGTCGTTCCTTTGGCTCAATCGGCTATACGGTTGCTTTAATTGTTGTCGGGCTTGGGACTTCCTTATTTCAAGAAAAAGCAATCTATTGGTTAATGCTGGCAGGCATTGTGTTCATTATCTTTTCCCAATTTCAAGCGACTCCACTCATTTTGAAAACAGAACCGAAAAAACAAAATTCAAATACGAGTATAGGAAACTTCAAAAAACTTTTTACATCAACGGAATTTCTTATCATTCTAATTATTTCCGTCTTATTACAAGGCTCACATACATCCTATTATAATTATGGATTTATTTATTTACAGGATTTAGGCATAAACAGTTTTTACATTGGGCTTATTTTAAATGTAGCCGTTTTAGGAGAAATCTTATTTTTTGCAAAAGCAGATTCGTTTCTGGCCAATATGAAAATATCGACAATGTACATCTGGGCGGCCATTGGTTCTACTTTACGGTGGGTTCTCGTTTTCCTTTTCCCGAATGTATTTGTTTTTATTGGTTCGCAACTTTTGCATGTGGTTTCCTTTGGTTATGCTCACTATGCCACGATTCAATTTATCTCGAAACGACTGAAAACAAGCCAAATTCCAACCGCTCAAGGCATGTATACTTCTTTCGCCATGAGTTTAATTAATGCTTTGCTGACCTTCCCGGCAGGATTTTTATATGAAGTTTCGGCAAAGACGGCTTTTTTAGGAATGATCGCATGCACCATCCCGGCTTTACTTCTAACCTTGGCTACAAAACGAAAATATAACTATTAAAGGTAATTCATTGTGTCATGCTGCAATGAAGCTTTTTTCAAATGAGTTCCACAAATTTAGGGCATACATCATTTATGTGCCCTTTCCTTGTAAAAATCCTTTTATTTTATATTATATAAGGAAAAAGGGGAATCCAGCGCTAAATACGGCTCTCTAGAATCCCCTTTCTCTTTTTTTATTTTGGATTAATTACAATTTCTACGCGGCGATTTTTTGCTTTTCCTTCCTCGGTATTATTTGGTGCAATCGGCCTCGTTTCACCGAATCCATGTATACTAATCTGCATATGATTTACTTTTTCACTTTGTCGCAAATAAGCTTCTACCGCTTTAGCTCTATTTTCTGATAATGTCATATTATATTGGTCATCACCTGTACTGTCGGTATGTCCATTAATTTGAATAACAGTATCTTCTTTCAATGTTTCCAAAGATTGAATGAGCTCATTCAATCTATTTTGGGCATCAGGTTTCAAATCACTTTTATCATGATCAAATAATATTTCGTCAGGTAATTGAATTTTTATTTCTTCATCATCTGTAGTGAGCATAGTTTTTCCGGAGCTTTAACGATTGGCGGTTTCGGATAAAGGAGGACTTCAATCATATTCCCGCCTTCTTCATTTGGTTTCACCTGATCACCGCTCATTTTTTCAAATTGCTCCCCATAAATTTCTTTCATTCTTGTTTCCAATACATGTGAATCATTTGGCTTTGAAGTAATGACAATAAATCCACTTTCTGTAATTGTATCATATGGAATTTGTAAGAAAAACGTACCGTCACTAACAACTTCTGCACTTGAACCAATCCAATTTTGTGATAGTGTTGCGTCTTTGGAAGAGTAATAGAAAGCGTTCAAACGTGTTCCTTCTAACAAATTTGATTTCCCTTTTACATAGAAATAATGATGGTCATTCGTTAGCTTCGTATCAATCCAAACTTTCGTGCTGACATAATCATCAGGAACCTTTTCCCTTTTTGGTGATTTAATCGGATACACGGTTTGTTTCCCATTCGGTGAAACAAGAACAGAAGCAAAGATTTTTTGATATTCTTCTTCCAGTATTTCATGTTTGTAGACAAATGGTCCTTTTAAGTTCTCTCCATGCTCACCATAAACAGCTTCAATCTCTTCCGGCTGTCCCAATCCTCCGAGAACGACTTCAATCGTCACTAAAACATATTCATGGTCTTGTAGATCTTGTGGTATTTCAAATGTAAAATTTCCATTTTTGTCAACAACAGTACCCTTCTCACAAAGCAAGCATATCGGATTTCGTATGGAAAAAGGTCGATCAAGCCAATCAATTTCTACATATGTCCCTTTCATTAAATTGCTTTTCCCTTTAACGACAATCTTTCCGTTTTCGTTGACTATTTCTCCACTTAATTTAATATTTGTCGGATTCTTTTTATCACCGTTATTTTTTAATTCCTCCTTTTGCTTTCCGTCTGCTTGGCTTGCATCTTTACAGCAACACGGCTACTATCTTCCCCTTTTGTCTGTTTTTCCTCACATCCAACTAAAAAAAGTATTGTTGCTAAAATCAGGAAAAACCAACATGATTTTCTCACCATATTCTCCCCCTAAAATTACTAATTCTTAAAATAAATTAAACGATTTTCAACAAAAAAATGAATAAGCTCATAGTCCTAGGTAAAATATCATATATGGTTCTCAAAATAGTCGTAATTTTACTGAATATCTTTTTGAACTGTAGAAATGCTAAAACTCCTGCCTCATAATTCATGTACTTTTCACCCATCATTTTCTATATATAAATATCGTTTTCCGGGTCGTCTTGCCTTGGAATTATTAAATCAACATAAATAACCGATTTTGCCAATGTTTCTATTATTTGCTTAGTTTTCACGCACCGGTATCGCATCGGGTAGCATCAATCAACTGAAAGAGCACTTCCCAAGTTTCACTATTAGTTTCTTTCAAGTACTAGTTTTAACTTTTGGTAAGTTTTTGGGTCAGTGAGTGTTCTTGATTCAAAGATAAAAAATTCCTTAAAAAATTGATGACAAGCAACTTATTATTAGATATAATTAGTACAATAAAACGTTGTGGTTTATCTTTTTTACCAACATAAAATTGTAAATAAATGAACAAAGAATAGAGGAAAATTCAAATGACTGTCTTATCAGAGAGACTAAAAACGTTGAGGAAAAAGCATAAATTGACCCAAAAGGATATAGCAAATTATCTTGGCATGACCGAAAGTGGCTATGGCTATTATGAACAAGGAAGAAATGAACCATCCATTGAAACTTTGCAAAAATTAGCAGTTAAATATAATGTTTCCATTTCCTACTTAACCGGCGAGGAACATGAGAGGAAGAAAGCCTTGGTAGCCGATCATGAAATTGAATTGACGGAGGAAGAATTCAACTTCATAAAAGAATTGAAAAAACATCCTCTATTATTTCATGAACTTGCTTCTGACCCTGCTAAGAAGGTGAAAGAACTCATTAAACTTTTCAGGGTGAAACAATTGATTTTAGAAGAAGATATTGAAGAATACGGGGATGTCAAATAATAAGTTTTTAAAGGAGTTGCTTGCAATGAATGAACAAATTGTGGGACAAATTTTGGGAGAATTAAAAGGTATCAGAGAATCACAACAGGTCATGCAGAACGAAATTAAAGATATTAAGGATTCTCAGCAGGCCATGCAATCTGAAATTAAGTCTATGCAAATCGAAATTAAGTCTATGCAAACTGAAATTAAGGGGATTAAAGATTCCCAGCAATCAATGCAAACCGAAATTAAGTCTATGCAAGCCGATATTATGGGGATTAAAGATTCCCAGCAATCAATGCAAACCGAAATTAAGTCTATGCAAGCCGATATTATGGGGATTAAAGATTCTCAACAATCAATGCAAACCGAAATTAAGTCTATGAAATCCGAAATTAAGGATATTAAGGGATCTCAATACTTAATGCAGACTCAACTAAATGAGACAAACGAAATTGTTCGTGCCATAAGACATCGTCAAGAAGAAACGGATGCCAAACTTGATGCTCTTTCCATGGACGTTCATAAACTGCATGGGGAAGTTTTATCCTTAAAAGATGGACAAGAACGTCAAGAAAGAATACTTGAAACACTTATTATTCGTTCCGTTGAGCAAGAAGCAGATATAAGGGATTTAAAAAGAATTAAATGATTCCTTATGATTTGAAAAAAAATCAGCTTAATAAAATTCGAAACAGAATGGTAGATGAAAACATTGAATGACATGAAAGTTTCTCGACATAAAGTTAAAAAGAGGCCTCAATCCAATCAGCAATTGGTTAGAGACCTCTAATTTTTATTTGTCAGTGAAACGATTATGAAACCTTATCAAATTGGCTGTTATAAAGATTTGCATAAAACCCGCCTTTTGCCAATAATTCTTCATGTGTACCTTGTTCGACAATATCCCCGTCTTTCATACAGAGAATTAAATCCGCATTTTTAATCGTGGAGAGTCTGTGCGCAATAATAAAACTCGTTCTGCCTTCCATTAATTTATCCATTGCTTTTTGAATTAAAACTTCTGTACGGGTATCGACAGAGCTGGTTGCCTCATCCAAAATTAAGATTTTTGGATCAGATAGAATCGCCCTGGCAATCGTTAATAATTGTTTTTGACCTTGGGATATATTGCTTGTTTCTTCGTTCAATTCCATATGATAACTATTCGGTAATGTTTTTACAAAATGGTCAACCTGTGCCATTTTTGCCGCTTCCATAACCTCTTCGTCTGTAGCATCGATTTTACCATAGCGGATATTATCCAAAATCGTTCCATTATAGAGCCATGTATCTTGTAAAACCATTCCGAAAAGCGTGCGCAAATCTTGTCTGGAGAAATTGTTTATATTGTAGTTATCGATATAAATTGCCCCTTCTTTGATATCATAAAACCGCATAAGCAATTTAACCATTGTTGTTTTTCCCGCTCCGGTTGGTCCGACAATGGCTACTTTCTGACCGGCTTTAATTTCAGCGGTAAAATCTTTAATAACCACTTGGTCCGGATGATAACCGAATTTTACATGTTCAAATCGAATATTCCCCTGAATGGGTAAATCCTTTACCCTATATTTTACATTTTCATCTTTTTCCTCTTCTTCATTTAAAAATTCAAAGATCCGTTCTGCTGCGGCCACCATTCTTTGAAATTGATTGGAAATATTTGACAACTGGGTAATGGGTTGAGTAAAATTACGGACATATTGGATAAAAGCTTGAATATCCCCAATGGTAATTTTCCCGTTTGACGCCATCGATGCACCAACGATACATACAACAACATAACCGAGATTTCCGACAAAGCCCATGACCGGCATCATTAAACCTGATAAAAATTCAGCTTTTCTCGCATTTAAAGCTAATTTTTCATTTTCTTTTTCAAAATCTTGTACTGCTTGATTTTCTCCATTAAAAGCTTTAATGACCACATGTCCGCCATACATTTCTTCTACATGACCATTGACGCGACCCAAATATTTCTGTTGGTTATTAAAATGCTTTTGTGATAATTTCACAACACCGATAATAAGGATCATTGATACAGGAATCATCCCTAGGGCTATCAAGGTTAACTTCCAGCTGATCGTCAGCATCATAATGAAAACACCAACAATCGATGCAACAGATGTCAAAAATTGGGTAATACTTTGACTAAGGGATTGTTCAAGTAGATCGACATCATTTGTGATTCGAGAAAGCACATCCCCTTGGCTATTTTTTTGAAAATATCTAAACGGCAGTCGGTTCATTTTCTGCATAATTGAATTACGTAAATTATAGGAAACCGATGTCGCTACATTAGACATAAAGTACCCTTGAATATACATAAATGCAGCACTTAACACGTACAACCCGATTAATAGAAGGATGATTTTCCCAATATAATTAAAATCAATTCCACTATCTGCACCCAGCATCATATTCTTAATACCTTCAGCTAACTCATCTGTTGCCTTGGCTAAAATTTTTGGTCCGACAATAGAAAATACAGAACCGGCAATGGCCAAAATTGCAACAAGAAACAAATACCATTTAAAAGGATTTAAATAAGAAGCCAATTTTTTCAAGCTGCCTTTAAAATCCTTTGCTTTTTCAACCTGCATTCTACCCATTGGGCTTCCCGGATGGCGTCTCGGTTGTTTTCCTTCACTCATGCTAATTCCTCCCTCGATAGCTGTGATTCTGCAATTTCCCGGTATTCTTCACAGCTCTCCAGCAATTCTTTATGGGTTCCTTTCCCTACGATTTTGCCTTTATCAAGAACAATAATTTGATCGGCATTTTGAATCGTGCTAACCCGCTGAGCAACAATTAGAACGGTTGAGTCATGCGTGTATTGATCCAATGCTTTCCTCAATGCCGCATCAGTCTTTAAATCGAGTGCTGAAAAACTGTCATCAAAAATATAAACAGGAGGCTTTTTGATTAAAGCACGAGCGATTGATAAACGTTGTCTTTGCCCGCCGCTGACATTTGTTCCACCTTGCGAAATAGCAGTATGAATCCCTTCTTCAAATTCTTCAACAAAGTCTTTCCCTTGTGCCACCTCAATGGCCTTCCAAATTTCTTCTTCGGTAGCTTCCGAATTTCCGTATTGGATATTTGATGCGATATCACCTGAAAATAGGAAGCCTTTTTGTGGCACATAGCCAATATGATCGCGTAATTCCTTTTGCTTCAGATTGCGAATATCAATACCATCAAACGTAATTCTGCCCTCAGTGACATCATAAAATCGCGGTATTAAATTGATTAATGTTGATTTCCCCGATCCGGTAGAGCCGATAAATGCTGTTGTTTCCCCTGGTTTGGCAACAAAAGATATATTTTCTAAAATACTTTCTTCTGCATCAGGATACCGAAATGACACATGGTCAAATTCAATTTTACCTTTTGGATTCGATAAATGTTGAACCTCATGACTATCAGTAACGATTAATTCTGTATCCAATACTTCCTGAACACGTTTTGCTGAAACTAATGCTCTTGGTACTAAGATAAAAATGACGGAAATCATTAGGAAAGCAATAATAATTTGCATGGCATATTGAATAAAAGCCATCATATCGCCAATTTCCAATGTGGAATCAGCAATCGCTTTTCCACCAACCCACACAATTAACAAACTAACCAAGTTCATAATCAACATCATTGCAGGCATCAAAAATGACATCGTTCTTTGAATAAATCGATTGGTTTTACGTAAGTGATCATTTGCTTTCTCAAAACGTTTTTCCTCAAACTGCTCATTACCAAATGTACGAATAACCATCATACCGGCAAGATTTTCCCGGCTGACCAAGTTCACTTTATCGATTAAAGTTTGTAACATTTTAAACTTCGGCATCGCAATTGAGAGAATGGCTATCATGAGTATTAACAAGGCAGCTACGGCAACGGCAATCGTCCAACTTATCGACACAGTCGTCCGAAGCGCCATCACGATTCCGCCAATCCCGATAATCGGGGCATAACAAATCATCCGAATACCCATTAAAATTAAGACTTGAATTTGTTGTATATCATTCGTACTTCTTGTTATTAAGGAAGCTTGCGAAAACTTATCATATTCTGCACTTGAAAAAGACATAACTTTTTTGAATACATCCTTGCGCAGATTTTTGGAAGCAGTTGTCGCAACCTTGGTCGCAAACCAACCAACCACGATGGAAGCGACAACACTAAGCAGAGCCAAGCCAAGCATTTGCAGCCCTTTTATAATAATATAATGGTTTTGAATTTGTTCTAAATTTACACCCAATTCTTTATAAAAAATTCTTGTAAAGGTGGTGGAAACTTGTCCGGCTGCCATAGAATCATCTTCGGCAGCTAAAGAAATATATTTGTCTAATTTCCCTGCTTGCTGAAGTTGAGTTAAGTAAGGAAGCATTTCATAGATTTTACTCGTATCAACATCGGATAAATTCGCATTTTTATTGCTATTAGTATTGCCTTGTGCCGCATTGATTTCATCCGCCATATCCTCTAAACTAAGTGTCAAAGCATAAGTGGCTTGTGTATAGGCTTTATCAGTTTTTGCTAATTTGTCTTGATCCGTTTCCATTAAGACATAAATATTCTCATCTTTTACAGCCGGATAGTCACTTTTATAGTGATCAGCTTTTGAACTCCCCGCTTCGATTAATGTATAACTATCATTCATAATGGATTGACTGTCTTTATCCATAAGCAACTGGATTAAATTCATTCCTTCTTCACTGATGGCATCCGGAGCTCCCTCTTCAATTCCACCCGTTTGAATGCCATTATTTACCATATCACTCATAAAATTTGGCAATTGTAATTCCGAAATTGCTTGCACAAAAAGAAACGCAATACAAATCAATATGGTTAGAGTGAAAGGTTTAAGATATTTTAATAATAACTTCATATAACATTTCCTCTCTATCTTTCAAATTCGTTTTACTTAAAAGTATTCTATCATTATCAAACACGATTTTGGGAATAATCGTTGAGCATGTGATTAGAATCATCTTCGCTTTTTTGTGATGACTTAAGCAAGGGAGATTTCCTAATTTTGATCTAAGTAACCTCAGTATATTTTTCATCGCGTTCAAAATTTCTAAAAATTTCCTCGCAAAATTTCAGGTAGAACTGCAATAATTTTTGCTGTGCTTCTTGTTCTGGCTTGACTAATTGGTCAAGTTCTAATAAAAATCGTTTCCCAAACTCATCAACGATTGATAATATTAGGTCCGTTTTCGATTTAAACACCAAATAAAAGGCTCCTTTTGAAATACCGCAAGCATCTGTGAATTGCTGAACCGCTGTTGCCTCGATTCCTTGATTTGCGAATAATTCAATAGCCTTTTTCATAATCGGTTTTTTTCTATTCATGTATTTAACCATCACCTAGCATGTAATCCATGACCAAGTGGTCACTATCTTAACAATTATGACGAGTTTTGTCAATGACATGGAAGAAAGATATTGTTGGAAATTGAGCGGAAAATCGAATTATTACTCGAGTATTTACCTGCAAAGTTTATAAGGGGTAGGGAAAGGAAACCAAGAATAAGGTTTCAGCATTCTTGGTTCCCAATTGTATACTTTAGGGAAATCAAATCATAATTAATTTTGTTTAAAAAATATTTTCACCCATGAGGAATCCTTTGACTTTCATATCTTATCGTTGTCATTTACATATCTGTTTAAAGGTAACAGATAATAAGTTTCCAATATGTTTTAAACATTTTTTTAAAAAGCTATACATGCGTTTGCTGTTCTTTCTTTATCGCTATAGCTCTGCTGGGGAAATCAGTCATAATGGTATTTACTTGTAATTTTAAGAGTTGACTAATTTCATTTGGCGCATTGACCGTCCAGACACGGATTTTGTCAGAGAGATTTTCCAGTAAATTTGTATTGGAGTCATGGATTCTGTTTTTCACATAATATTTCACTTCTTTGGGAAGATCGACATGGAGCCGATCAATAGCTCGAAATATTCGCCTAAATACTTGTGGCTTTGGCAATACCACATGTTTGTTCAAATGTAAGGCTTCCAAATGAAATGTCTTCATAAAGTCTTCAGGAAGAGAGATTCCTTCATTTAATAACCAAGCAATATTTGCTTTCGAATTTATTTCTCTCATACGCAAAATCGTGGGCAAGTGAAAAGATGAATAAACGACTTTCCTTCCTTTTCCATATTGTTCAACAAGATTATGAACCTTTTCTTCAATATGGTGATAAGCTACCATATCTGTTTTCAGTTCAATATTCAATTCGACCGGATACGGGGCCAGTAATTGCAACACTTCCTTTAATGTAGGAACCTTTTCCTTGTCCCAAGTTGCATCATACTCCGGCAAATGTGCATAACGACTTCCGGCACTGACCTTTTTTATCTCAGCTAATGTTAAATCTTTAATCCAGCCGGTTCCACTTGTTGTGCGATCCAATGTTTCATCATGAATGACTACAACTTCACCATCTTTTGTTAAATGAACATCCAGTTCAATTCCGTCAACACCGAATTCAATTGCCTTCATAAAACTCAGACAGGTATTTTCCGGATATATTCCTTTTGCTCCTCGATGTCCATAGATCTTTGTCATCGGAATTCTTCCTTTCATTGTAAGAAAAGCGCAGAGCGCCCGCTTAGCGACGTACAAACTGGAGCGCCCCGCAAT
>ERZ1673815.87-NODE-87-length-9523-cov-34.818652_pt1 | contig 9523 bp, 8 predicted proteins | sample MGYA00580147_ERZ1673815 | MGnify/ENA primary metagenome ERZ1673815 (study PRJEB41219, sample SAMN04549617) | soil metagenome | isolation source: soil | place: USA: Puerto Rico, Laguna Bouqueron NWR | collected 2009-06-01 ...
CTGACTTAAATGGTTTATTAAAACGCTTTGTCTTGTTCAGTTTTCAAGGTTCAATATTTTGGAGCGGGTGATGGGAATCGAACCCACGACAACAGCTTGGAAGGCTGTGGTTTTACCACTAAACTACACCCGCATATAAATTTTTGTTTTAAAATTATAATTCACACTTAAACTAGTCAGCCTTCTTCATGCCTCTTCCTCTGCTAGTTTTTTCATAGAAGTTTATGCGTCGAGGCAACTCGTAGCCAATTCATAGAGGCTTTGCTCGTGGCTGTGGTTTTACCACTAAACTACACCCGCACATAAAACCATTTGTTTGATCAAAATAAGCTGTTTGTGAGTATTGATTCAAACATAACGCGCCTGATAGGAGTCGAACCCATAACCTTCTGATCCGTAGTCAGACACTCTATCCAATTGAGCTACAGGCGCAAGTGCAACTTTTATAGTATATTAAACTTATTTGTTTTTGTCAACTACTTTTTAGTGCGGCCGAGAGGACTTGAACCTCCACGGGATTAACTCCCACTAGGCCCTCAACCTAGCGCGTCTGCCATTCCGCCACGACCGCATTTATAATTTCTATTGTTTTATCATAACAAAGTGAGCCATGGAGGATTCGAACCTCCGACCCTCTGATTAAAAGTCAGATGCTCTACCGACTGAGCTAATGGCTCATTATTATATTTGCATTATTACATTAATAGCCTCTACCTTACTAGGGCATCTGCGACGTCCCGATCTCAGTATGATTATTCAAGAAGCGGCTCGATCGGTACGCTGATGTATACTCAAAGAAGCATTTCCATCCGTGCTCTACCGACTGAGCTAATGGCTCGTTATTATATTTACATTATTACATCAAAAGTCGCTATTTTCAGAAGAACTCTAAGTGCTAAGGTAACTCGTAGCTAATTCATAGAAACTTTTGACTCTATCGACTAAGTTAATGACTCATAATACCAATATATACTAGAAGTTTTCTCATACAAAAGGAATGGCTGGGCTAGCTGGATTCGAACCAGCGCATCACGGAGTCAAAGTCCGTTGCCTTACCGCTTGGCTATAGCCCAATATTTCCTTCAAAGATATTATTACCAAAAATAAAATAATTATTAAATGACCCGTACGGGATTCGAACCCGTGTTACCGCCGTGAAAGGGCGGTGTCTTAACCGCTTGACCAACGGGCCATAACAAATGGCTCCGCAGGTAGGATTCGAACCTACGACCGATCGGTTAACAGCCGATTGCTCTACCACTGAGCTACTGCGGAATAGCAAAGAGTTAATTCCTTCAACCAACTCGACCTTTGTTATTATAATTTGTTTAACTTTGTTTGTCAACACTCTATTTTATTTTTTTTATTTTGCCCCTAACAAAAGCACAAAAGCAAATCAAATGCTCGATCAGTTATTAAGATTTGTCTGTCAACGTCTTTTTTATCTTTCAATCCCAATTTTTTTAAAAACTATCTATCCTAAGACTAAAGTCACGGCTGTTCTAAGTTGAAGTATAAAATATACTCCTTTGTAAATATTCCTGAACATGTTCGTAAGAAGGTCCGCTAGTAACAACACATCCATTGGAAAAATTTCATGTAATTTCCGAATATTTATCATACACCTCCCCAAAAACACATTTTCCTTCATTTTACATTCCTTTTTCAAAATAGCCTCCCTCACCCCAGTTAGATTAAAAACCAACCAAAAAAGCACCCTACTTTTTATTGTTTTGATGAATAAGAAGTTTCAAGTTCTATGCTACCATCCTGCAAAACACCATGTCCAAAGAGGCTTATTTGTTTCAATAATTACCGATTAATTTCACCATCTCTCCCTCTAAAGCAAAATAAAAAAGCACCCGTTCAGGCGCCTTAAAATACTTTACGAATATGTTCAAACTTGTTTTTACTATATATCTCAAGATAAATTGCCGCGGTAATATTCCTTTATTTAAAACCTAAACGACGTATGCCCTACCTCTCATACATCCTTACGACTCCTTAGTCGATCCAGTGTGATTAAGTTCTTAATGATTTCATCAAGAACGCCAAACCATTTATTCCTTTTTGATATTTCAAGTTCGTTCGAAAAAGCATTATCTATATTATACCACGTTGACAAAATAAAAGAAAGCCCCCCTCGGCAATCAATTTCCTAACGATCGACATCTTCAATAACTTGTTCATCGAAAAAGGGTTCCAATTCTCCCTGTTGAATTGGAGCATACCACGTCAGTATCAATGGACATGTCAATAATAATAAATCCCACCTTATTTCCATTTTTCCACCATCCCGACACATGCAACAAAGATTTTTACTATAGTAACGTCAATTCCAATTGGAACAAGCAAATTCGCCAGACTGTAAAAATCACCGTACTAATAATAACGATTATTTCAATTGATATTTTCGGTTAATTTAAAACTTGCAGTATAAGTAAGCCAATAAAAATTGTAAACAAAGCAAAATCAAACCAAAAGTTTCTGAGGCAAGTGCCGAAAGGGTGCTAGAGCAGCATCAACAAAAAATTGTTTTATCCTCTTCGTGTTTACTTGTCTACCTTTACTAACCGGCCGCCGCATTTCCCGCAAACAAAGCGATTTGTATCTACTCTTCTCTTCCGCTTATAAATAAGGCCGCAATTACAGCATTGATATTGATATATTTGCACTGACCGTTTTCTTTCTAATGTTTCAGGTAATGGTGTACAGTATCGGGGAGCACCGACTTGACTGGCAAGTTGTTTAAAATGTTGGTCTTTATGTCGGTAACCCATTTTATTTTGATGAAGGTGGTAATGACAAAGTTCATGTTTAATGATACCGATTAATTCTTTTTCTCCATACACATCATAATATTTTTTATTAATTTCAATATTACCGGTCTGGAGTATGTATCTTCCACCCGTTGTCCGCAGTCTTTTATTAAAAACTGCTTTATGTTTGAATTGCCTGTTAAAATATTCAAGGGATATTTTTTCAACTAAATTTTGGAGTTGCTGATCATTCATTTTTGATTTCACCTATAACCTATAAAGTTTCGTGTTTTAATAAAAGTAGTTCACTGACAATCTATTTTAACATAGATTAAATTATATACACATTTTAAACGTTCATTTTTCGGTTATATGGATTTGTACAATTTCCTTTCAAAAATATTATCGTGAGGATTACCTCTTTCAAAAGGAGGGGTGGGTTAATGCCGAGTTGGTTCAAAAAACAAATGCAAAGGGCTTTTTTAGAGAAAAATCGGTACCAAATTAAGTTATTAAATCAGTGCTGGTATTTTTATATGAGAAAAAATTGTTCTTAATTTCTTCTTCCATCGTTCCGGGCAATCCATTAGATTTGCGGTAGGCATGCAGATCATTATGAAAGCCCCTTCCGAATGACATTTGCGGAAGGGGCTTTCTAGTTGACAATAAATGACTTTTTCAGTGACTGGCGATACGACCATGATGATGTGACTGTAACGTTTTTTATTTAACAATAGACGACTTCCTTTTCGATTATTCATGATTCTTTATCAAGAACAAAAACCGTTTCCTCTTAACTTTCCTTTAACATCGACAAGGAAATCCGGCCTTTATTCACATCGACATCGTTCACCCAAACAGTTACAATGTCACCGACGGAAACAACATCAAGCGGGTGTTTAACATATTGGTTACTCATTTTCGAAATGTGGACAAGTCCATCTTGCTTAACACCGATATCAACAAATGCACCAAAATCGACAACGTTCCGAACGGTTCCTTGAAGTTCCATACCTGGTTTTAAATCTTCCATCTTTAATACATCTTTTCTAAGTAATGGTTTTGGTAAATCGTCACGCGGATCTCGTTCCGGTCGTTTCAATGCATCGAAAATATCTTTTAAAGTAAGTTGTCCTACCTCGAGTTCAACAGCCATACCATTAACATTGACTTCATTTAAACGTTGAATAAGCTTCTCAGAGCCAATATCTGTTGTTGAAAAGCCTAGTTTTTCCAATAAACGTCTAACAACCGGATAATTTTCGGGATGAATACTTGTCCGATCCAATGGTTCATCTCCATCAACAACCCGGAGAAACCCGATACTTTGTTCATATGTTTTTTCACCAAGCCGAGGAATTTTTTTCAGTTCATCCCGGTTTTTAAATTTCCCGTTTTCCTCACGATATTTTTTAATATTGTTGGCTACCGTTTTGGAAAGGCCAGAGACGTATTGCAAAAGCGAGGAGGATGCCGTATTTACATTGACGCCAACTTGGTTAACGACCGTTTCAACTACAAAAGTAAGCGACTCTTGCAATTTTTTTTGTGAAACATCATGTTGATATTGACCGACGCCAACTGATTTCGGATCAATTTTCACTAATTCAGCCAAAGGATCTTGTAATCTCCGGGCAATTGAGACGGCACTCCTTTCTTCAATATGAAGATCAGGAAATTCCTCCCGTGCAAGATCTGATGCTGAATAGACGCTGGCACCCGCTTCATTAACGATCATATAATAGGTATCACTACCACCTAATTTTTTTAAAGTATCGGCGATGAATTCTTCGGTTTCACGTGAAGCTGTTCCATTTCCGATCGCAATCATTTCAACCTTATATTTTTCAATAATCCCCATTACTTTATTTTCCGCCTCGTCTTTTTTTGACACCGGTGGATGCGGGTAGATGACATCAATATGAAGAACTTTCCCTGTTTCGTCGACAACGGCTAATTTACAGCCGGTCCGATACGCCGGGTCGACACCTAAGACAATTTTTCCTTTTAATGGGGGCTGCAGTAATAATTTCCGCAAGTTCTCAGAAAAAATATGGATTGCCTGTTCTTCGGCCTTTTCCGTTAATTCATTCCGAACTTCCCGTTCAATTGAGGGTTGAATCAACCGTTTATAGCCGTCCTCAATCGCAAGCATGACTTCAGAAGCAACCGGTGAACGCTCATTTTTAATAAACGATTGCTTTAAGTAAGTGATGATTTTTTCAATATCAGGTTTTACAGAAACTTTTAAAATTCCTTCTTTCTCGCCGCGATTCAAGGCAAGGATCCGATGTGGAACAATTTTTCCAACAGGTTCTTCATATTCATAGTACATTTCGAATACTTGTTTTTCGTCCTTTTCTCCATCTTTAACGGCTGATTCAATTATTCCGTGTTTCATCGTTTCAAAACGGATCCATTTCCGCACCTCTGCATCATCTGAAACCATTTCAGCAATAATATCTTTTGCTCCGGTAATGGCATCTTCTTCTGTATGTACGTCAAGTTCTTCATTAATATAACGACGGGCTTCCTCTCGCAATTCTCCTGTTTCCGGGAAGGTCATCATCCAACTTGCAAGCGGTTCTAATCCTCGTTCTTTGGCGATACTTGCTTTTGTTCTGCGCTTTTGTTTATATGGCCGGTATAAATCTTCTACCTCTTGCAGTTTTGTTGCGTTCTCAATTTTTCCCGCCAAATCTTCCGTCAATTTTCCTTGTTCGTCGATAATTCGGATAACTTCCGCTTTCCGTTCTTCTAAATTTAACAAGTAGTTCCAACGATCAAGGATATCACGGATAACAACTTCATCTAAAGCACCCGTCCGTTCTTTCCGGTATCTTGCTATAAAAGGGATTGTATTGCCCTCATTCGTTAAATCAATAACATTTTTTACTTGTGTTAGCTTAATGGCTAATTCCTTTGCCACTTGTTTCATTAATTCCGATTGTTTATCAATGGTTTGCTCCAATGTATTCACTCCCATTATTACATTTTCAGCACTACCTTATTATGATTGAAAAAAGTGAGTAAATCAATTTTGGCTTTCCACTTTGCTTTGGGAAAAATAAAAAAGATAAGCCGTGATGACTTACCTTTTGGCAGAACAAACATTGAAATGAACACCTTTCCCACTATGAACTACCCGCCATTAAAATAACGAGTTTCGGAACCCCTACAAAGTTGTAGGTACTTCACAGGTGTGCCCAACACCACTACTGATTGAGTGTTTAACTCTTTCAGATACTTTCTTCGGAATTTTCCTTCGCCCATCAAATCCTCAATGAATAGAGGAGGATTCCCACTCGGACGTCCTAAAAAATTTTACCGTTTTTTTCCTAACATATGTATGAAAAAACGCTCTGATTTTCATTCAAGAGCGTCATTGTTGTTTTCATTCAAAATTCGATCAATCCTAAACTGATTTGTAACGCCTCATCAACTTTTTCCATCATTTCTTCATCCAGATGGGTAATTTTATCGGTAAGTCGCTGTTTATCAATTGTCCGAATTTGTTCTAGAAGTATAACCGAGTCTCGTTCAAAGCCGTATTTTTTCGCATCGATTTCCACATGTGTAGGTAATTTTGCCTTTTGAATCTGAGCGGTGATCGCTGCGATAATCACAGTTGGACTGAACCGATTCCCTATGTCATTCTGTAATATGAGAACAGGACGGACGCCTCCTTGTTCTGAACCAACGACAGGGGAAAGGTCGGCAAAGAAAACGTCGCCTCGTTTAACAATCAAAGGCTTATCCTCCGCTTACTAGTCTCTCAACTGTATGTTCTGCCTCATATTCAGCCTGAAAGCTTTCCGATGCAATAGTCAAATTAATTTTGGCCATTTCCATATATCCCCGTCTCATGGATTCTCGAATGTGTCTTTTTTTCCTTTCACGTAAAAACATTTTTGTCGCTTGATAAATCAGCTCATCGCGATTCACATTTTCTTGTTTAATAAATCCATCCATCTCCAGTAATAGACTTTGCGGCAAGTTCACTAGTATTTCTTGTGTTGCGCTGGATTCAGACACAAAAGACACCTCCAACTACTCACTATGCTTCTTTATACATAGTAACATTTATTTATCATAATGAAAAGTCATTTCTTTCACTTCCTCACTATTATCAGCCAAAATAGTCGGTTTTTATGCAAAATTCGACCGCTGCACATTCAGTTTGGACATTTTTTTCTAAACCCAATATCTTTTATACCTTTCCAGTCACTTTCTATAATCTGTAATGTGTTAAAAAATATATATGGTTTAATTTTGAGCCACAATATGAAATTATTCAGTATATGGTTATCATAGAACAGAAAAATTGGGAAGGGCTCCGCAGACCTTTTGCAATCAGCAGGAGATATCGATTTCCCCACTGATTGAAGTTGTGTAAAGAATAAAGAGGTCACCCTGAAAAATTCACACACGCACTCTCGATGTTTGTGGTGCCCAATTCAGGATAGACCCCTTTACAAAAAAATTATATTGTCATGATTGGAAACTGTTTGACCAACTCATTATCAAAACAATCAAATGAACTTACATCTTTATAAAATTACTTCTCAACAGAAACATTTTGAACAGATTTCGCCAACATTACCATTTCTTCTTTTGTCAAATTATTGGAAGCTATCATATATTCAACATTACCGTCCGTCCAAGTCAGGGAATTGTCCGTCAATGCACCTATCGTGAAGCCTAAATCAACTGGGTCACCCTTAACGACTGTTGGTGACATACTGGATGTTTCAAGAACTTCGACATGTTCTTGCATTAGGGTAAAGGCTTTATCACCCTCATATGTTAAAATTACACGTTTTCCGTTAGATGTAGTGACTTCCTGTTCATCGACGAGTGTAGTTCCGGCAATTTCTTCTGTTGGAATTTTTACAGTTAGCTCAGAATTTGCTTCTTTTTCTACAGTACTCACAGGAGCTTCCATTTGGGCACTGGTCATATTTCTGTTCAAATCAAAGGAACCATTATCAAATTTTGCATTGAATTCTGCCTTTGAAAATTCAACAGCAAGCTTCACGTTCCGATCGGAATCCATGACTTTCACAGAAACCGGTGTAAAATCTTTTTTGTTAAACGTAATTTCTTGTAAAGGCAACATTTTATTATATTGGTATCGAGTTTTTGTTTCAAATACATAATGCTTATCTGTTTCAGTCAATTTCGCGTTATCATCTTTCAATAAATCTTGTACAAGCGATTCGTATAAATATGGTTGACTGCTGTTTTTCGGCCATTCGCTCTGAAATTTATAGCTTTTGTTCAGTGCAGGTGTTAGTACGTATACACCTTCTTTATTTCTTAAAATCATTTGACTTTGGTCCCGTTCGGCATTTTTCATATGGACCCGGTATAATTCAGGTTTGTTATGCCACACTTCAATTTGATACTCTTGAGCCTCATTCCCCATTGTTAAAGTCATCTTGGCATCGAGCTTATATCCTTTTAATTCCTCGGTTTTCTTATTCAATTCCTGGATGACTTCTTCCTTCGTTTTCGAACCGCAACCCGCCAAAAGCATAACGAATACCAGCCCGGCAAATAGATAAATCCAGCCTTTTTTCATATTTCCAACCCCTTTATTTCAATCATGTGAGGAGAAGTCTTGTCTCCTTAATTCTTGCAATATGAATATATGAGACAAACTTTCCAAATATGCTAAAGAATGGACATCCATTTTGGGTATTCAGGTATTCGGCTGTTTGAAGTTACTGAAGTGATGATCATTACTTGAGTTTAACATTTCAAAGACGGGTGGGTTTTCGCCGACAAAAAAGGAGATTCAAGCTTATAATGGTGACGAGAATGGGACTCGTCGTTAAAAACAAGCTTTTCTCAACCAAAAGTGGCGACGAAAACAAGTCTCGTCGCCAAAAAAGAGCGTTTCTCACCGAAAAATGGTGACGAGAACCGGGCTCGTCGCCAAAAACAAGCGTTTCTCACTCAAAAATGGTGACGAAAACAAGTCTCGTCGCCAAAAACAAGCGTTTCTCACTCAAAAATGGTGACGAAAACAAGTCTCGTCGCCAAAAACAAGCGTTTCTCACTCAAAAATGGTGACGAAAACAAGTCTCGTCGCCAAAAACAAGCGTTTCTCACTCAAAAATGGTGACGAGAACAGATCTCGTCGCCAAAAAAGAGCGTTTCTCACCGAAAAATGGTGACGAGAACCGGGCTCGTCGCCAAAAAAGAGCGTTTCTCACCGAAAAATGGTGACGAAAACAGATCTCGTCGCCAAAATGGTCATATCTCACCGAAAAATGGTGACGAGAACTGGGCTCGTCGTCAAAAAGAGGCTTTTCTCAACCAAAAGTGGTGACGAAAACGAGGCTCGTCGCCAAAAACAAGCGTTTCTCAACTAAAAGTGGCGACGAAAACGAGGCTCGTCGCCAAAAAAAGCGTTTCTCAACCAAAAGTGGCGACGAAAACGAGGCTCGTCGTCAAAAACAAGCTTTTCTCACTCAAAAATGGCGACGAAAACGAGGCTCGTCGCCAAACAAGAGCGTTTCTCACCGAAAAATGGTGACGAGATTGAGTCTCGTCGCCAAAAAAGACCATATCTCACCGAAAAATGGTGACGAGAACAGATCTCGTCGCCAAAAAAGAGCGTTTCTCACCGAAAAATGGTGACGAGAACCGGGCTCGTCGCCAAAAACAAGCGTTTCTCACTCAAAAATGGTGACGAAAACAAGTCTCGTCGCCAAAAACAAGCGTTTCTCACTCAAAAATGGTGACGAAAACAAGTC
>ERZ1673815.88-NODE-88-length-8429-cov-34.224504_pt1 | contig 8429 bp, 8 predicted proteins | sample MGYA00580147_ERZ1673815 | MGnify/ENA primary metagenome ERZ1673815 (study PRJEB41219, sample SAMN04549617) | soil metagenome | isolation source: soil | place: USA: Puerto Rico, Laguna Bouqueron NWR | collected 2009-06-01 ...
AGGACTCTGCATTTTTCCTTTGCAAAGCTCTGCACTTTTATTTTGCCATACACACATCCACTCGATCAAAGTTCATTTCATCATCCCTGTACGTCCATTACTTTTCGTATATTATACCATTATTCTTTTTCTGCCATCATCCCCAAAGCTACTATCAAAAACCTTTAAATGTCTACATTTTATTTTTGATGCATCCTTGAAATAATAAAAGAATGTTTTTAGAACATACGTATGTTTAAAATATAAAATTTCTCGCATTAAGTGAAATTTATAAATGTGTAAAAAAACCTTCCTTCAGTATGGATGAGAGGTTGAAGGAAGGTTTAGCTAGGTATTTTGTACTGTAATAGGAATCATGCCTACATTTAATAATTTTAGGTGTCTTTCCTAATATTGTTCTTGTGGTATCTTTTCCAACATGGTTCCGGTTTTTGCAAGATTGACATGCCATGAGAAGGCTTTTTCCAAAATATGCGGTGTTTGACCACCATTAGCCAGTGCCTCATGATAATAATCAAGTAACTGTTGTTTATACATTGGATGCGCACAATTCTCAATAATAAGCGGTGCCCGTTCAGTTGGTGCCAGCCCACGCAAGTCAGCATAACCTTGTTCGGTAATGATGACATCAACATCATGTTCCGTATGGTCCACATGAGAAACAAACGGAACAATACTGGATATGTTTCCACCTTTTGCAATCGACTTGGTGACAAAAATAGCCAGTCTTGCATTACGGGCAAAATCTCCGGAACCGCCAATCCCGTTCATCATTTTTGAACCCGATACATGGGTTGAATTGACATTCCCGTAAATATCGACTTCCAGTGCCGTATTAATGGAAATGAGCCCGAGTCTGCGAATAATTTCCGGATGATTGGAGATTTCCTGTGGGCGCAATATCAATTTATCTCGGTATTTATCAAAATTTTGAAAAACCTTTTCGCCCTTTTCTTCAGATAATGTAATGGAACAAGCCGAGGCAAATGTAACCTTGCCCGCATCGATCAAGTCAAATACAGCGTCCTGCAATACTTCCGAGTAAACTTCAAGATCAGTGAATTCTGAATCTAACATGCCGTGCAGAACTGCGTTAGCTACCGAACCGATGCCCGATTGAAGCGGTGCCAATTTTTTTGTCAAACGTCCTGCTTCAATTTCTTTCCGTAAAAATATTAATAAGTGATTGGCCATGATTTGTGTTTCTTCATCAGGCGGAACAATGGTAGATGGGGAGTCAGCAAGCTTTGTTACCACAATCCCCTTAATTTTGGACAAATCCACACGTATGCCGATCGAACCAATTCGGTCAGTTGCTTTTGTCAACGGAATTGGCGATCTTTCCCCCTGTTTTCCGACACTGTATATGTCATGGACACCAATTAATTCCTTGGGTGCGGTTTCATTTAACTCAACAATCACATGATCTGCTTTTTCTGCAAAAATCGTTGAGTTACCAACCGATGTTGTCGGTATAATCATCCCATCACCGGTAATCGCGACGGCTTCAATAATTGCATAATCGACTTTTGGTAAAATATCAGCCCGTATCAGTTCGGCTGTATGAGATAAATGTTGGTCAACAAACAATAATTCCCCTTGATTAATCTTGGTTCGCATCGTTTTATCGGCTTGGAACGGCAATCTTTTTAAAATCATTCCGTTTTCCGCCATCAATGTATCAACATCAGAACCCAATGAAGCACCGGTGTAAACGTTTACTTTAAGCGGCTCCTGTTTAGCTCTTTCAACCAAGGCGTGTGGAACCACTTTAGCATCACCGGCACGAGTAAACCCACTTAACCCCAAAGTCATCCCGTTTTCAATCCAAGTAGCCGCTTCTTCCGCAGAAACAACCCGATCTTGGAGAAACTCAGGAACCGCACGATAACCTTTCTCCATTTGTATCCCCTCTTTGCATAGTTTGAATATATTTTATTTGGATGAGAGGGGTTTTTCCTTATCACTTGAATAAAACAACTATATTCATTATTAAAACAGTATTATTTGGCGTGGAAAGGTGAAAGTGCTTTCTCCATCTCTAGAACATTAATTGTTTTCGGAAGTAACTGGCATAAGATTGGCTGACAGGAATGCGATCTCCGTTATTCATAATGAGTAAAAACGTTGAATGAAAATCCGGTTGAATTTCTGCAATCGCCCGCACATTCACAATAAAAGACCGATGGCATCGAATGAAATATTCACTTGGTAATAAATATTCAATTTCTGAAAGGTTAAACTTATGGTACCCTTGAATCTGTTCTGTGACAATTTTTGCTTTTCGATTTTCCGCCTCTAAATAAAGAATATCGGATACGGCAACCGGATACCAGCAATCCTCATTTTTCACGGTAAAAAATGCAGGTAATGAATAATTTTTCCGCATCGGAAAAATGGCAGTAACACAATTTACCGGTTTTCCGTTATTAAAAATGGGCACCGACAATCCAAAGTATGAAACGCCAAATACGCTGCTATCAATATATGAAAATATACTTCTTCTTAAAGAAAATGCCTTATACGTCGCACTGCCTTGCTTTACTTGATCCCCCGGTTTAATTTGCAAATCAATGACAGGACTCGGCTTATAATAAATAAAAGTACGCGAATCGGCAATGGCAATCGATGTATCTTCCGGAAAAACTTCCGAAAACGTATCCAACAAATGTGTTGTTGAAATTTGATTCACGTTCATTTCCCCCATTAATTTAAAATTTTTTAAAACCATGCTGGAAAGTACCCACTGAAAAGCGCAAATCCATAAGCCAACTTGTTAAAAAACCTAAACTACATTTCCCCTACGATCATATTGTGTAAGTTTTTCAGTGACCTCCTTACATGACAAATAAAATGCCCCTTTGCCTGATTTATAGGTGTGGTTCTCTAAAACATATGGTAAGAAATTAGAAAATAAGAAATAGACTAGGAAGTCCACTATATTATACAATACTGCCGCAAAAATTTACATTAATAAGCAATTCAGCGCATGAAAGAATTTTAGCGCTTTAAAACAATATGGAGCAGGAAAGAATAAGCGGGAAAACCTTACCTACTGTTTCGATTTTGTGCCGGCTCCTTTTCGTTTTTGCACTAAAAAATTTATTGTATTTTTTATATAACTGTTCTATAATTAATATAACAGGTAAAACAAGTAAAACAGAGGAAGTGAAAATGGTGATTATCTCATTAGATTTACAATCAGAATCACCTATCTATATCCAGCTGAGGAACAAAATAATAGAAGGGATTGCCTCGAAACAGCTGAGACCGGGTGATCCGTTGCCGTCAGTTCGTACATTTGCCCAAGATCTTGGCGTGAATATGCATACCGTTAACAAGGCGTACCAACTTTTAAAACAAGACGGCTTTATTCAAATTCATCGGCAAAAAGGGGTTGTCATTAATCCCGACGGAATGCCCTCTGTTGATGAGAATTACTTGGCAAATGTACGGGAAAACTTGAGACCTGTCATCAGTGAATCAGTTTGTCGGGGGATGAACAAGGAAGAATTTATTAAGCTTATTCAAGAAGTTTATGAAGAAATCCAAAAAGGAGGAGAGCATGATGATTTACGTTAGTATGTTGCTGATTTTTTTACCGCTCGTCCTAATTACAGCAATCACACCTTATATTACAAGAAAAACAGAGAGCTTCGGTATCACAATTCCATCAGACGTGTACCAACATCCGACCATTGCCGAATACCGAAAAAAATATGCATTTCAATCCGGATTAGCAGGTGTTCTTATTCTCGTGATTCTTGGCATTGCTGCTGGTTTTACAACAGATTATTTATGGACCATTTTATACACGGTGGGAATATTTGTTTATATTTTAGTGGCTTTCATTATTTATTTTCAATTTCATAAAAGAATGAAGCAATTGAAGGAAAAAGAAAACTGGAAGAGTAAGAAAAAAGAAGTCGTTGCCGTTGATCTTTCGTTTTATAATAAAAAATTAACCTATTCAAACGGTTGGTTTTTACTACCGTTCATCATTACAGTTTTTAGTCTTCTTTGGACGTTTTGGAATTATGATCGGATGCCGGAAAAACTACCTATGCATTATACATTAGATGGCGTGGTTACCGATTGGGCGGACAAATCATATCGGACAGTCCTTCTGTTTCCGTTCATTCAACTGTTTATGCTCGGGTTATTTGTTTTTATCAATATTATCATTGCCCGCAGCAAACAACAAATGGACCCGGCCAATCCGGAAGAATCGATTAAACAAAATATTATTTTTCGCCGGCGTTGGTCATTATTTATCATCATTAGCGGTACAATGATGGTTTTGTTATTCACCTTGCCGCAAGTTTCCTTTGTTTATCCAATTGATCCGTTCATTTCCTTTATAATTACGATGGTTGTTGTTGGCGTGATTGTCATTGGTGCAGGTGTATTGTCAATTGTGACGGGGCAAGGAGGCAGCCGCGTAAACGTAACGAATCGTAAAACCGGGGAGATAATGAACCGCGACGATGACCGATATTGGAAGCTTGGTGTCTTTTACTTTAATCCGGATGATCCGGCTGTTTGGGTCGAAAAGCGGTTTGGGAGCGGCTGGACAAATAATTTTGCCCGACCAACTTCATGGATCTTTCTAATTTTGATTCTTCTTATTCCGATTCTTATTGCAGTGTTTGCATCGTAAAAAGGGGGTGGAAAAATGGGTAAATCAAAACAGCTATATGGGCTATTTGGTTATTTATTCATTGGGATTGTGGCCATTTTAACTATTTATCCTGTACAGAAAGCAGCAATCGAAACACAAATGGATAAATTACCGGTTGATCCGGAGATGCCGGTAGAAACGTTAGCTTTCATGGCATTATTAAATCCTTTTATATTATTATTGATTGCCTTAATCATTGGTTATTTTATTGCCGATAAAGTAGGTTTTGTTTCCATCGTTCTTCATCGTCATGTCCATTCAAAAATAGCATGGAAACCTGCATTGGTTAGTGGTGGATTACTGGGTGTAATATTCATCGGGTTTGACCTTTTGCTCCGTCCTTTTTTACCGGACGTTTTTACGGGGCCGATACAACCGCTTTCATTTGTACCGTTCATATCAGCCATTCTATATGGTGGTGTCGTCGAGGAATTGTTAATGCGGTTTGGTTTTATGAGTTTGGTCACTTTCCTTTTGTGGAAGGTGTTTCAAAGAGCTAAGCATCAGCCGAGTAATGGTGTTTATATTATTGCCATCGTTATCAGTGCATTGGTATTTGCCCTCGGTCACTATGGTGCCACTGCTGCGGTTACCGACATGACACCTATTGTTTGGATTCGTATGCTTGTGCTTAATGGATTAGGCGGTATTGTTTTTGGTTGGCTATACTGGAAGGACAATTTGGAAACAGCAATGATTGCCCATATGATGACCCACGTGGCGATGAATGTGATAACTCTTGTTTTATCTATATTTTTATAAAAGAATCTGCCCTTGGTTGTGAAATCAATCAAGGGTATTTTTATATAGAACATAATAAACCTAATGTACGCCTATTTTTAAGATGCTAAATTATTTTTCTACCCCTTTATAAATAAACACACCAAGTTTCGACAAAAGGTATAATAAAAATATCAAGAACAATGTCCTCGAAATGACTACACCGTCCACTGATAACTCATAGCCTTTTGGAATTAACAATTTTTCATTAAAAAGAATATATATACAAAAAGCAATTGGTACAAGATAACCTATAATCGCTAAAGTAAATGCCGATTCTTTTCTCATGAAAATGCCCCCCTAAATTATTTTTTACATATTCTATTAAATGAATATTTTTAAAACAATACCACACAACTTTTTTCTTTTATCATAATATTTTGTTTGATTATCTACAACTGTTTTTAGGATTTTATTTGTTCTGCAGGGATATTTATTGACTTTATCAGGTGCGAAACTCAAGATATAATTATAAGCCAGAAATGAAAGGAAGTCTTTGTTATGTCCTATGAACCAAACAGTAAAGAAACCATGGAACTGATTCAAAAGCTTGTCTCCATCCCGAGCCCGTCCGGTAATACAGAGAAAGTAATCGAATTTGTGGAAGACTTTTTCAAAAATTTAGGGGTTGATACATGCAGGAATCGGAAAGGCGGTCTTATTGCGACGTTAAAAGGGAAAAATAACACGAAGCACCGTATGTTAACCGCCCATGTCGATACATTAGGTGCGATGGTAAAGGAAATTAAAAGCAATGGCCGACTTCGCTTAGACTTGATCGGCGGCTTTGCGTGGAATTCGATTGAAGGGGAATATTGCGAAATTGAAACAGCTTCCGGAAAAATTTATACCGGGACGATTTTAATGCATCAACAATCTGTTCATGTTTATAAAGAAGCGAAAACAGCAGAGCGTAATCAGCAAAATATAGAAGTTCGCATCGATGAAAAAGTGACCAATGCCGATGAAGTTCGGGCGCTTGGTATTGAAGTGGGTGACTTTGTTTCATTCGATCCGCGGGTTCAAATAACGGAATCCGGCTATATTAAATCCCGTCACTTAGATGATAAAGCAAGTGTCGCAATTTTAATGAAGACGATTGATTACATAGTGAAAAATCAAATCAAGTTGCCGTATACGACCCATTTCTTGATTTCAAATAACGAAGAAATCGGCTATGGCGGCAACTCCAATATTACACCGGAAACAGTGGAATACTTGGCGGTTGATATGGGTGCCATGGGTGACGGACAGTCGACAGATGAATATACGGTTTCCATCTGTGTGAAAGATGCGAGTGGACCATACAATGTGAAATTACGGAAACATCTTGTTGAGCTGGCGAAACAACATCAAATTGATTATCAGTTAGATATTTACCCGTATTACGGTTCCGATGCATCAGCCGCTATCCGGAGCGGGTTTGATATTGTTCATGGTTTAATTGGTCCGGGTATTGATTCTTCTCATGCCTTTGAACGAACCCATATTTCATCGATACAAAATACAGAAAAACTTGTGTATGCGTATTTATTATCGGAAAATATAACAGGATAAAATTTTTTATCGTGGTGCTTGCGATATTCGCTATTCTGTGGCAAAAATACATCCGTGGGGGAATAAGAAACCCCCACGATGAAAGTTTACTTTAAGACATTTTTTAATTCCCCTAATTTCTCAATGGATACAACCATTTCATCTCCTGGTTTCAGCCATACTTGCTGATCTTTCGCATATCCAAGAATGACACCATCCGGAGTTCCGGTAAAAATAAGATCACCCGGTTTCAATGTCATATATGTTGAAAGATAACTTACTAATGTTGCACAATCAAAAATCATATCTCTTGTATTTGCTTTTTGGCGGATCTCTCCATTAATACGACATTCAATATTGAGATTGTATGGATCCATTTCATCACGTGTTACGACAAATGGACCAACAGGGGCAAAGCCGTCCGGACTTTTTCCCAATAACCATTGCCCTGTTCGAAATTGTAAGTCGCGAGCGGAGACATCATTTCCAATCGTGTAGCCAAATACATAAGACAGCGCTTCCTCTTTAGATACATTTTTTGCTTCCTTACCGATAACTACAACGAGTTCTGCCTCATAGTCTATTTGCTTTGCTCCCTCAGGAATAGGGATGTAATCTAAATGCGCAGACAATGCGTTGTTAAATTTACTAAAGATCACTGGTGAGGTTGGGATGTCCATCTTTGATTCTTTTGCATGGTCAATATAATTTAAGCCGACACAGACAATTTTTTCCGGATTCGTCACGACCGGTGCATAGTGAATTTCTTCTTTAGAAAGGAATAATTCGGTCGTTTTCACCTCTAATGCACGACTCGTTACCGCTTCCACTGTTTTCATACCATCTTCAGCTGAAAGTAATTCTTGAAGACTGCCCGGTACGGATACATTATATTTTTTCCCCGCCTCACTAACGTCTAAAATCCCTAATTCTGTCGCCACACCTAAATGCAGTCTATTTTCTTTGAAGAATTGTAATAGTTTCATAATTTGACCTCACCCTTTTGATGAATGATAGAATAATGATTAGCACACTTATTTTACATTATTATGCTTCCTAATTTAAAGGTTTAGAAGAAGGGCTAGGGACCTGATCCCGGCCCTTCTTCTATATATTTTACAATTTCAACTCGGTTTCAAGTAATTGTTTATTTTTTTCTCGGAACTTTTCATTATGGGATGACACCATTGCGATTTTTTCAGCGAGCGGGTCAATATATTGTTTTGCACTATTCACTGCATTGACGGCATCTTGGAAAGCGCCGACGAGTAAATAAACTTTCCCGTCATAGTTAATAATATCTCCTGCGGCAAAAATTCCCGGTTCGGACGTTGAACAAGTGGGAGAAGCTTCATAAAAATATTCATCCTTCTTTCGTAATCGAATAGAACTTGCAAATTGCAGCGAACCTTCCCGGTCAAAGCCGTGACTG
>ERZ1673815.89-NODE-89-length-8223-cov-34.792728_pt1 | contig 8223 bp, 5 predicted proteins | sample MGYA00580147_ERZ1673815 | MGnify/ENA primary metagenome ERZ1673815 (study PRJEB41219, sample SAMN04549617) | soil metagenome | isolation source: soil | place: USA: Puerto Rico, Laguna Bouqueron NWR | collected 2009-06-01 ...
CTAGCAATTATTGATATAATATCCATAGGAAGACCTCTTTCTAAATGTATTCGCCTACTAGCGTACATTTGTTAACGAAATATTTAAATAAGAGTATATAATATTGATATAATAAAGAATTGAAAGAGGGTGAATTTATGACTAAAATTAAATCCCCATATATATCAAGAGTGAAAATTAAAAATTTCAGAAATTTCAAAGATATAGATGTAAATTTAAGTCATAAGCAAGTTATTATAGGTGAGAATAATGTGGGGAAAACAAATTTTTTAAAGGCTATCCAAATTATTTTAGACCCGAAATTTTCAGATGAAGATCGTTTTTTGAATGAATCAGATTTTTATGATGGTTTAGTGGAACCAATGAAAAATGGTGAAATAATTGAAATTATCATTGAGATACGGGGATATGAACACAATAAAACCGTTTTATCAATGCTATCTGATGCAACAATATCAGAAAATCCGCCTACCTTACGTCTAACCTATAAATTCTTTCCATCACAAGATACAAATGAGTATACATACACTATTTTTCAAGGGGATAGGCCAGAAGTACAGTTTACACATTTTCATAGAAAATTTTTAAATATTAAGGTTATCAATGCAATCCGCGATGTTGAAAGTGAAATGAGGAATTCACGTAAATCACCTATTAAAAATTTGTTAAGGGATTATGAATTTGATAAGGATGAACTCGAAGACATTGGTGCCAAATTAAAAGAACAAAGTAATGAGATATTATCAATTGACGAATTAATCGACCTTGAAAAGAAAATTAATAATAGATTTATAAATACAATGGGTAATCAATCTTTTTCAAAAATTTCTTTAGAAACGATAGATGTAGATCCTAATAGAATTTTAAATACATTAAAATTAATGATTGGTGAAGAAAAGCAAAGGCCAACAAGTGATACAAGTCTAGGAATCAATAACATCTTATATATTTCATTAATTCTTATATCATTAGAGGATAAAACCATTCCTACTTTATTAAAAAAAGAAAATTATATTGAACTATCAGAGGAAAGCGATAGTGAAATACTAGAGGAATGCTATGTGAAAAGTTCAAAAGGTAATTATTTTTTGAAAGATAACTTAGATGATGGATTAATGTTGAAGCTATATTCTTTTATGGATAATTATTCCCTTTCTAAAGAGGGTTTTACAATACTCGCAATTGAAGAACCAGAAGCCCATTTACATCCATCTTTTCAAAGAATTATTTATAAGGACGTAATGAAAAATAATACATCAGTATTAATGACAACCCATTCTCCATACATAACATCTGTTGCCCCATTGAACTCTATTGTTCATTTACGGACAACTCAAGAAGGAACGATAATTAATACAACTGCAGACTTAAATTTATCAGATAAAGAAAAACAAGATCTTGAACGTTATATTGATGTTAAGCGGGGAGAAATTTACTTTGGTAAGGGTGTAATTCTAGTAGAAGGCATAGCAGAAGAATACTTGATTCCAGCTTTTGCAGAAATACTTGGAAAACCGTTAGATTTAAAAGGTATTATTTGTTGCAACATTAATTCTACTAATTTCGATCCATATGTTAAATTCTTAGATATGCTAGGCATCCCATATGTATGTATTACTGATGGAGATTATTATGCTTGGGTAAAAGAAAAAGAAGAACCAAAAAGAAAATATCATATTGTGGTTGACGATTCACACATTTCAAATGGGTATTTAGGATTAGAAAGAATAGGAGATTTGCTTGTAAAATTGCAAAAAATCAATAATTCTAGTTTACCTAAAGATTTGGATGAACAGGAAGAACTTTTTGCAAAGAACGGATTTTTTATTGGATATTACACAATGGAAGTAGATATAATGGATGCTTGTTCCGAATCTAATCAGGGAAAAGATATAATTTGTAAAATTTTCAATGAACTAACAACTGGTGGAGAACGTCAAAAGGAAAATTTTAAAAGGGAATTAAACTCTGGAGATTATTGGTCTTGTCTAAGAAAAATTGAAAACTGTGAAAACGAAGTAGGAAAAGGGAGATTTGCTCAAAGACTATCATTGATGTGTATAAAAGATCATATTCCTAAATATATTGAAAATGCAATTGATTATATATATAGCAAGATAGAAGAGGTAGGAAAGTATGAATAGTACATATCTAGAAAAGCTAGAACAGATTAAGAAAGATAAAGATCAATTTGCAGCTTTTAATTCCAATTGTAGTACAGTTGTTAAGGCTGGGCCGGGTAGCGGTAAAACGACGGTTTTAACTTTAAAAATCATGAAACTATTAAATGATAAAATTAAATATCCAAGAGGTCTTGCTTGCTTAACTTATAATAGGGAAGCGGTTAAGGAGTTTACGAATAGATTATATGAATTAGGATATGTAAAAAGAAACAATGTCTTTTTAGGAACAGTTCATGCTTTTTGTATTGCGGAGGTAATCAGCCCGTTTGCTCACCTTTATGATTATGATATTCCTTTGCCATTAAAAATTGTATCAGAAAAAGAAAAAAATAAACTTTTTAAAGATACGGTTATACAACTTAATTATGATCCTAATCAAATTAAGATAATTGATATGGACAAAGAAAGAACCTTAGGTATCGAAGGGATTAGTTGTGTTTCAGTTGAACCTTATGATATTGGCTTAAAAGTTGCTAAAGAATATGAAAATCGACTTCACGCAATGGGAATGGTTGACTTTATTGATATTGTAAAATATGCCACTTTACTCATCCAAAAAGAGGAATATGTAAGAAAATGCTTAGAAGCCAAATTTCCTTGGATATTAATTGATGAATATCAAGATTTAGGTAAGCCTTTACATGAGATGGTTCTTTCATTATTTCATAAAACAAATATAAAAATATTTGCAGTGGGCGACCCAGATCAATCGATTTATGGATTTAATGGTGCGATTCCTGACTATTTAAATGAGCTATACTCAAGTCCAAATATTGAAGCTATAGAATTAAAAACAAATTATAGAAGTCATCAGGATATTATTAATGCATCAATAATTGGATTAAACCAGCAAAATCGCAACTATGTTTCAGGTAAAAGGTTTGATAAAGATGCAGAGTTTCATTTTATAACTTGTGAGGAAGAAATGGATGACCAGTATAAGGAAGTGGCATACAGTATTATTCCCAGTTGTCAACAAAAAGGTATTCCATTAGAGGAAATCTGTGTTCTAGTTCATAGTGAAAAACAAATCCAGTCAATGAGGAAAATTTTGGATGAAGCTAATATACCATATTATATTTCTAAATTAGAATTTAAAAGAAGTGATATAGTAATTTGGCTTGAGCAATGTGCTTTATGGGTTATATCAAATTCTAATGTATCATTTTCTAGTTTGTTTGATTATTGGAATAATCTATTACAAAAACATAATCAAACAATAACCGCGGAAAGAAATATATTGGAAAGAAAAAGATTATATTCAATATTAAAAGAAAGTATTAAGCACTTTAAATCTTTGTATAAATGGTTAGAATTTTTAATCAAAAATTTAAAACTTCATTCGATTTTATATGATTCTGATATATATCCTGATGAAGTAGATAATTTAAATGCGTTAATTAAGGTTGCAAAAGATGGAAGTTTTCGAGATTTTGATATTACAAGATTTGCCAACTTAGGTAAGCCAATAAACCAAATAACATTATCAACTAGGCATAGTTCAAAAGGTCTGGAATTTGAAGTAGTAATATTATTAGGTATGGAACAAGGTAACTTTCCTTATTATAAAAATGAAAATGACCCAGAAAAGTTGGCTGAGGAGAGAAGGGTATTCTTTGTAAGTATTTCACGAGCAAAGCGGGTATGTTATTTGCTTCGTTCAAAAAAATACACTCGAAAAACTAGGTTTGGATATAAAACATTTAACTACAAACCGTCAATGTTTTGGGAAGAATTATATGAAAGTAAGAAGAATTTGGGTACTACTGTTAATTAACATTTTTGATTGGAATTGATTTTTTTATACATAAACTTATATATTTTGGAATGTTTTTTCTGAAATTCACAAATTGATAAAAAGGTTAGACAAAAGGGGGAATATAGATTTTTAGTAGAAAAAAGCTTTTAAATGATAATTTGGAGTATTGTCCATATTGTAATAGTAATCTTCAAGGTAATCCAATACCAAAGGAACAACAAATTGATAATGGAGCTACTCATTTTTCTAGAAAAATAGGAATTTCAAGTTTGGAAAAGGATATGGTTGTACGTTGGCAATGCCCAGATTGCCTACAAGAATGGGAGCGGTAAAAAAGGAGGAAGATAACACTTCCTCCTTTTTGTCTGATTTACAAGTTGCACTAACAACGATACTATACTATCCAGAAAATTTATAATTCATACATATAGGTTTAAATATACCTGCTCCCGTAATATTTAAGCCTTTTTTATATTGTCATTTATTTCCAATCAAAAAATTTAAATAAACCCTCAAATCTACCATTCATGACCCTAAATCGACCTGATATGGATAAACTGAATGTATCGTTACTAATACTGTCAATAATGGAGGTGGGTAATCAGCTATGAGGAGTAAATTTATCAATTTTCGGTAGTATTATGCAATTACGACTTATCCACAGTCGGTAAAATTTTCCAGTTAAATTTATTTACAAAAAAGGTCAAAAAGAACCAAATTTGCTTATTTTTTTTAAAAAATGTGGATAACTTATTTTTGTGTGTTGTGGATAACTTTTTTTCTTTGCCAAACATCACATCCTTTGGTACAATTAAATCGCTAGGTAAACCTAATTTGCATAGGTTTTCCCAGTTGTGCGATATCCTCGTCTGTTAGTGTTTGCCCGCGGAAGGCTTCTAACAATCGCGAGGATATTTCTTTTACTGTTCTCTTCATGCTTCTCAATGCTTTTGACCCATGCTCATGTAACACCATGATAATCTCTGTGATCTGGGTCAACAGGTAGTGATTTTTCATGGCATTGTAATCTTGGCTGCTTGCGTGTTCAATGTGGTAGCGCAGGTTTTTTTGTCTGTTAAACCCCTCATTCTCTATTCTCCAGCGGCTTCTGCCAGCGTTCATCAGTTTCTTTGCATTGTTTTTTGTGATTTTTATATCTGTGATAAAGGTAAATTTTTGTTTTCTTTTTTCATCTTCTACTTCGCATTCGAAAACATTCACCCCAAAGCCTCTGTAATCAATATCGTTCACCCAGGTGATTTCCCCTCGCTGTTCGCTTTCACGTATCTTTACCACATTGGCTTTCTTGCCTTCCTCCTCTTCCATATTTTTTAACGCTTGAAACTCATCGGTGATGCTTTTAATACGATCTTCCTTAAAACGGAATAAGTAGTTCCAATTATTCGCCTTGCATTGTTTCAATACATTTTCGCAGGCATAAAGACTATCGGCAATCAGACAGATAGGCAGTTTTTTAAAGGTGTCTTTCAGTCTAGCAGTCAGTCGATAAAAAGCTTTCAACTCACAATCTTGTTTTTTTACGTTCTCTGATTCATTTTCAATAAACTCAGAGGCCACACTTAGTACCATATTTCCCACAATTAACTTGGCTTCCAAGACATGATGCATGTAGATGGTCTTTATTTTTTCTTCACCCGTTTCCTTGTCTATGTATTTGCGCTCCCGTTTCAGGCAGTGTTCACAATGTTTTTTGTCAAAAGTAAAAATACCGGTCCCATCTATGGCAATACCCCAGTATTTCCCATTGATACGATAGGATTCAAAACACCTCTTTTTGAATAATTTCTTGATCATATCGATTCGGATCCTTTCAAGTTCTGCCGGGTTCACTCGTGCCAAAAAATCATTGATTGTGTCATAATGGGGCAGTTCTTCCAAATCTTCATTCCCCAACAATTTCCCCAAATTTTTAATGCACTCTTCCTTGTTGAATTCATTTGTCATTTCACGCATACTTTTTAAGTTGCATGCATTTTTCAAAATAACCATCATCAAAAGGACTTCCGTGTCATAGGTGATATAGCTTTGGTGCCTTGGATCGTCAACATCTTTAAGTAATTTGTTCAAATTTTTAAAAAAGTGATTTTGTGTTTTTAGCAGCTCGAATAAATAATTTACCTCTTTTTCCATTTCTCGCTTTTCTTTCCTCGTTACCATAAAAAGTTCCCCCCAAATGCCAATATATTAGGTTTTTTACATACCCTTATTATCACATATTTGGCAAAGTTTTGGTGGAATTATCTCGAAGAATTTTTACTCTTCAGGGCTGGTGGGTAATAAATGAAATGAGGTGATAGTCGATGTATGAAACAAGTTTTAATTCAAGAAGTGTTTTATACAACTTAGAACCTATTGGTTTAGTCACAGGCTTGGTTGAAAGTCTTAGCAGCTATTTGATTAGAGTAGCATATGAACATAACATCTTAGTGGGGGATTTATTTAATAAGATGATATTTCCACAAATGAATAAGAATTATTTAGTAAGAAGTTCTACTTATGGCGGCAATCGCTTTTACGAAGGATCAAAAACAATAAATGGATTTATGGAAAATGCAATTGAACTATCGAGGATAATGGAAGGGTTAACTTCCAGAGATGACCTATATAATCTTACTTTATATAAACTAAAGGACTTTATACCACTAAGAAATTTATTGAATGATTCGCTAGTTTGGTGTCCTGACTGCATTAGTATTTGGGAAAAGAATGAAAAGGTGATTTACTATCCTCTGATTTGGCATTTAAAACCAGTAAGGATTTGCAAAGAACATAATCGCTTTTTAATTGATAGATGTCCTGTTTGTAATAGAACAATAGATATTCTCCGTAGAGAGATGATTCCCGGCTGTTGCCCCAATTGTTCTTCTACATTATCCAATGATATTAACCAAAGATTAAATCTAGTAGAAATGGATTGGGAAATCTTTGTTTATGAAAATTTGGAGGATCTCATAAAAATAAATCCAAATAAAATTGATACACAGAGATTTAAATATTCATTTTTAATTAAATTAAACTTAATTAATGAGGAATATTTTGAAAATAATGTTGCTAGTTTTTCAAGATACCTAAATACTCCAAAGAGTACTCTCCGATATTGGCTAAATGGTCAAAACTTCCCTTGTTTAGATAATATACTTAGAATTTGTTTTAAATTAAACAAAAAAATTTTAGATTTTCTCTTAGAATCTCAAGAATTGAATGGTAATATATTTCAAATTAATGACAAGCAGGTCATTAATAATAAAAAGAAGCACACTCGGAAGCCACTTAATTACGATGTGATCAAGAAAAAACTAATAGAACTTTCTACTACGGAAACACCTATATCTATGAATTATGCTGCAAAAATTATTGGAAGAGATAGAAGGGTGTTGTACCGAAATTTCCCAGAGCTTTGTAAAGGAATATCGAAAAGATATAACGATTATGTAAAAGAAATGTCAGAGCGAAGGATTATGCGGTTAGAAGAACAAATTATGCAAGCATTCAATGAATTAACAAATGAAGGGATATATCCGAGCCGTAGGAAAATTGAAAAAAGGCTTGGTATGAATGGAGTTTTAAGAGAAAAAGTATTGCAAGATTATTGGAAAGTTCTTTTAAGACAAAGTGGTTTTGAGGAGAAGAAAAGGAGGAAATATAACATTGATGAATCAAAGTGAGTTTGATGAATGGGCTGAAAGATTGAAATTATCGGAGGAGGCAAAATCGGAAATTCAACGGATTAGACAGTCCCCTCCTGCAAGACGTGTCGGGGGAGGAAGATATAATGTTAGTGGAAGATACAGTAGTAAAAAGATGGGTGTGACCATTCAATTTGAAAGTCATAAGGTTGAATTACCAGCCATCTATATGATGGAATTCAATGATGATGTTCTAGAATACTATGATCAGCCTCCCCAAATAAAAGTTAATTATTTTCAAAGTAAAAAACATAAAAATAGAAAAATGGCTTATTGGTACACAGCAGATTTTTTTGTGATTGAAAAGGAAAGAGCCTACTGGGTAGAGTGGAAAACAGAAGAAGAGCTTGTTAAAAAGTCACAAGAAAAACCAGATAGATATTATAGAAAAGATGGTCGATGGGAATTTGCACCCGGAAAAAGTTATGCTACACAGTTTGACTTAGATTTTCTGGTACGCTCGAATTCAGAGATTAATTGGATACTTCAACGAAATCTTGAATTTCTGGAGGATTATATGTAAGCCCGAAATAAAAAATATACGCACCTTCAGGGTACGTACGACAAATAACCG
>ERZ1673815.90-NODE-90-length-8033-cov-31.425545_pt1 | contig 8033 bp, 7 predicted proteins | sample MGYA00580147_ERZ1673815 | MGnify/ENA primary metagenome ERZ1673815 (study PRJEB41219, sample SAMN04549617) | soil metagenome | isolation source: soil | place: USA: Puerto Rico, Laguna Bouqueron NWR | collected 2009-06-01 ...
GCGGGGCGCTCCAGTTTGTACGTCGCTAAGCGGGCGCTCTGCGCTTTTCTTATTTTACTTTTGCACAAAAAGTTTTTGTCGAAAACTGTCATTTGTTTAAATAACAAAGGCATTAAAAAAGAGGAATAAAGCCCCACGAATTGTAATATTTGTAAAAAAACAGTATTGTTTTTACAAAATATGGTAAGGATTGTCAAAAGTGAGAATAAAATGACCTAAGACTTTATTCCTAAAATTATCTCGATTTCACAATAAATATAGGATAAAAGAACGAGACAAAATTCGACATATTTTTTGAGATATTGACGAACTTTAAATTAATTGGTATTTATTAAAACAAGTAATAATAATTTTTTAAAATTTATATATTTTACTTGTCCCATCTTAACGGGTAGTAGGACACCAGCCTCAAGTTACAATGAAGATAGGTGGAGATGAACTACTCGTAAAGGTCTGATTGCTTTAACTAACTAACAGGGGGAATGAAGCAAATCCGCACTGTTGGAATTTTCACTTTATCCCGCACAAACGGTCACTAAATCTTCCTCTATGCTTTAAGAGAAATCCAAGATGTAAGGGAGGAAGATAAGTGCCCGTAAGTGCCCGATTGGTTCAACTAACCAACCCTGGGGAGTAACCCCCCCACGGATGGAAGTTTCACTTTACCGGGGAAAGTGTAAAAATCATCAACCGTTTTACTTAAGGCGTAGAAATGAGGTAGTAGCATGTTAGAGTCAAAGAGGCGAGCAACGATATTTTTACTCTTGGCATTCGTTCTGGCTGCAATTGCAGGATATTTAGTGTATGACAAAGTTCGAACATTAAATGCAGAGCTTGGCGGGATGACAAAGATTTATGTAGCAGCAGGGAGTATTCCATCGCGAACATTAATAACGGAAGGTCAAATAAAAACGATGGAAATCCCCAATCGATATGTATTAGATTCCTACATCACGGATAAGAAAAAACTCATCAACATGGTAACCGTTGTCCCTTTAGAAGAGGATGATATCATTACCGGTAACATGCTTAAGCCTGCAACAGAACTAAGGGAAGCAAATCATCGGTTAGTGGCAATGTATCGATCGGATAAGGTTCAATTTGACCAAGTTGTCACAACGAATGACCGCGTTGATATTATTATTTCCAAAGAGGAAAACGGAGAAAAGAAAACAGAATTATTTATGAAAGATGTCCCGGTAGCATGGGCTCAGGGGAAAGGGAAAGATTTTGTCGGTGTCGCATTAGAGGTGCCTTTAGATGATGCACCTAAATTAATTAATATACAAAATTATGCTGATCATATTCGAGTGCTAAAGGCGAATGTTGGAAAAGAAGAAACTCAAATAGAAAGTCAACCGACAGAAACAGAGCAACAACAAACCCAAGGGCAAGAGATACAAGCCGGAACTGAGCCAAACGGAACTGAGCAACAATGGAATGAAAATCCGGCACAACAGGAAAATCCATAAAGCCATAATCTATAAGAATTGCTGATCATAATTTTCTATAAATCTTGTTTTGAAGGTGGAGAGGAATGAAACGTGGAAGATAACGTAAAGCTCTTATTAGTAAGTGATGATGAAATTATACAAAATCAAATACTGAATATAATTGGGGAACATATCCAAACCCAAATTGTGAACCCGGTTGACGTTGTCCGCGAAATAAACCGGGAAGCGAAGGATATCGTCATATTTATTCAGCCAACAAATGATATAGCGGTGGAGAACATTCAATTTATAAAAACGGCAAGCCCATCAACTTTAGTTATTTTTATTGCAAAAACTTCCGACTTTACCTTGCTAAGGAGCATTACAAAAGCCGGAGCAACAGAGTTTTTTGTTTTCCCGGAAGAGCAAGGAGTATTTGCCGCTAAACTTCCTACGATTATAAAAAACTATGAATTGAACAAGGACAATCAGGACACAACCTTTTCCACTTTTGTAAGAGGGAGCGGTCAAATCATTTCTTTTTTCAGCGGTAGCGGGGGAACGGGGAAAACCGTATTGGCATCAACATTCGCACAAACATTGAAGTTGGAATCGACGGCTGAGGTGATTTTAATTGATCTGAATTTGCAATTTGGCGGAATTGAGACGGTCATATCAATAAATTCTAACCGATCGATTGCCGATTTAGCCCCGGTAATCAGAGAATTGAATGAAGGTCATATTCGCAATGTTTCCCAAACGGAGAGTTTTTCAAAAATGGATGTATTAATCAGTCCATGCGATGCGGAAGTGGCCGAAACCTTATCAGAAGATTTTATAACGAAGCTTCTGAGAACCTGTAGAAGAAGTTTCGATTTTGTTATCATTGATCTTCCATCTTTTATCAATAACCAAGTCGTAACTGCTTTGGAGGAATCCGATAAAATTTATTATGTGTTAGTACCGGACACACCATCATTAAAAGTACTAAAACAATTTGAGGAACTCTCAATCCGATTAGGAATTGAATTAAAATCGAGGATGAGCATCATTTTAAACCATGTTGGGAAGGAAAATGAAGTTCAAGAAAAAGATTTGAAGGATATCGTCCGTTTTCCTATCGAAGCCAAAATAAGAAGAGATATAAAGGGGTTACAACCTTTTGTTAATAAAGGGGAACCTGTACGGAAAATGGCGAAAGAAAGAAGGCTGATTCCCTTTGCAAAGGATATTAGAAAATGGGCGCATTCGGTGTTAAAATAGGGGGTTTAAAAAATGTCATCATTATTTGAAAATCGCAGGCAAAAACTGAATGCCAAACCCAATATTCAATCATATCAATACGAAAATCGTTTCGTCGATGAGTTAGTAGAGCATTACAAGGCACGATTACTGAGGGACACGAATCTTGAATCCCTTACTGAATTATCACAGGGGGAAATGCGCCTTCGAATTGAGCAGATTGTCAGTCAATTCATGTCTGAAGAAAAAGTCATTATATCAAGAAAAGATAAAGAAATACTGATTACGCGAATTTTAGATGAATCAGTCGGGTTTGGACCTTTGGAGCCGCTAATCAATGATCCGACAATAACAGAAATACTAATCAATGGCTATAATGAAGTGTATGTCGAACGACTTGGAAAACTTGAATTAACGGAAGTCAAGTTTCGTAATGATGAACATGTTCGCCATATTGTTGACCGGATTATTTCACCTCTAGGGAGAAGAATAGACGAAAGTTCCCCTATGGTTGATGCACGATTACCGGATGGTAGCCGTGTTAATGCTGTTATTTCGCCAATCAGTTTAAATGGAACACTGGTGTCAATCCGAAAGTTTAGAAAAGAACCCTTCAAAATGGCTGACTTGTTAAACTTTTATACATTGAATTCTGCGATGGCACAGTTTCTGGATGGAATTGTCCGGTCGAAAATGAACACACTTATCTCCGGCGGAACAGGTAGCGGAAAAACAACTTTGTTAAATGTCCTCGCTGATTCCATACCGCATGGCGAGCGGGTAATTACCATTGAAGATTCAGCGGAACTTAGATTAGACCGTCCAAATGTTGTCGGCTTAGAAGCAAGACCGTCCAATGTGGAGGGACGTGGGGAGATAACCATTCGGCAACTAGTGAAAAACGCCCTACGGATGCGGCCGGATCGAATTATTGTCGGTGAGGTTCGGGGCGGGGAAGCGTTTGACATGCTTCAAGCTATGAACACCGGTCATGAAGGCTCCCTTACAACCGTTCATGCGAATTCTCCGGATGATGCATTGCGGAGGGTTGAAGCGATGGTCGTCATGGCGGGGATGGAGCTCCCCAGTCATATTATTCGGGAATATATTGTCGGAGCTCTTGATATTATTGTTCAAGCAACCCGATTAACAGATGGAACAAGGAAAATTGTTTCGATATCGGAAGTAAGAAAAAATGCAGATGGCTCTTACTCCGTTGAAGAAATTTTTCAGTTTAAAAGAGTTGGTATTCGGAGCGATGGGAGCATCGAGGGTTATTTCACACCAACCGGCTATGTGCCGCAATGTTTAGATAGATTGAAAGTTTTTGGCGTTACCATACCGAAAGCCGCATTTACACCAATAGAAAAGGAGGTGGTATCATGACCTATTGGCTCGTCTCAACAATGGCTGTATTTGTATTTATTATCGCTTGTTACTTTTATTTGGATTACCGAAAAGAAAAGCGGGATTGGAAGAAAAACGTTGACCATTTTTACAATGATGGTAAAAAGCGGAAAAGTTTTATTGTCGTTTTAGGGGACCGCTTTGATAAAACTGAGATAGCCAAACCAATATATGAAAAATTGGAAGTTGCAAACATTCCTTTTACACCGTCGGAATACATTGGAGCAATTATCGTTTCTTACTTTGGTATTAATTTTTTACTTCATAATATGTTTAATGTTGAATTTCCATTAGCCCTGTTTATTTCCGCACTCCTTCTTGAAGGAGCAAGAAGACTAATCTTTTTCATGAGAAAAGGAAAGCTGAAGCAAAAAATTATTCAACAGTTACCGGAAATTTGTCGTACATTAGCGAACACGACTCGTTCAGGGATGACCTTAAATCAGGGGATTCAACTAGTTGCCCAGGAAATTTCGATGCCGGCAAAGGCAGAATTTAAACGATTAGCATATGAACTATCTCTTGGTGTCGACTTTCATACAGCATTACGGCAAATGGAGAAAAGAATTAATGTTCGAGAATTTCAACTTTTTGTTGCTACATTACTTATTCAAAAAAAGGCAGGTGGTAATTTGTATGCGGTATTAGATGAAATGAGTGAAACATTAGAGGAAAGGAATCTCCTCCAACAGGAAATCAAAACAATGACAGCGGAACAGCGCTATGTCGCGTATATCGTTCCAATTATCCCTATTTTCTTGGTGCTAATGATGAATAATGTGGTTGACGGATTTTTAGACCCGCTATTTTCAGGAGTAGGTTTAGTCTTGTTTGCATTGTTTCTTTTAGGAACGGTTGGAACCTTTCTTCTTGTTAGAAAGATTACCAATATAAAGGTGTGAAAATAAAATTATGGATGGATTAATTGTTATCTTTATTATTTTGGCACTTGGATTTTTCGCACTTGCACTGAGAAACTTCTATTTGTATTTAATGAAAAAACATGAACTCAAAGAAGACATAAAAGAAAAAACCTTTATCCCGTACACATTTGAAAGAAGAGTGACAAGAAAAGAAAAATTGATTGCAAAAATGTTTGAATTTGCGGATGACTTTTCTGACCTTGGTCAACGAATAAATTTTTTCAGTGAGAATGATGACGTTCGAAAACTACTTACTCAAGCTGGTTTTCCATATCGATTGACCTTGGCAAGATTCCAGGGCTTAAAGATATTTTTATTAATATTAGGCTTCTTTATCGGGGCTGTCTCACTTGTACTCAGATTTCCTTTTTCCCAATTTACGGTAATTCTTTATCCTGTTTTCGGCTATATGGGGGCCATCCTTTGGTTAAAAAACAAGGCAAAGAAAAGGCAGGAGGAATTATCGTACCAGCTTCCGGATTTTATGGATACAATGAGCGTAACCTTGCAAGCCGGAGTTGGGTTAGATCAAGCATTAAGGGAAATTGTCCCGTATTTTGAGGGACCTATCAAGGAAGAATTCGGCCGTTTCATTCAAGAAATGGATGTTGGTGTTCCAAGGTCGGATGCATATCAGGCGCTGCTTGAACGCAATGATAGCAGGGAATTTCAATTGCTCATTCGCTCATTGATTCAGGGGGAAAGGTTAGGTGTCCCAATATCTAAAACGTTTAAGCAGATTTCAGAGGAAATGCGCAAAATGAAAAAAGAGCAAATCAAAGAAAAGGCGGCAAAAGCTTCGCCAAAGATTACGCTTGTTACTACATTTCTGGTGATGCCATCAGCCCTCATATTTATCGGGGGATTGATGATCATGAATATGTTTTCACAAAACAAAAATTTATTTACATTTTTTGAGTAAAAAAGAAAAGGAGAGAGTGAATGATGAAGAAAAAATTATTAGGTCTGTACATTAAAATGATGCATCCGGTGAAAAACGAGAAAGGGGCACAATCACTGGAATGGTTGGGTTTGGCAGCATTGCTAATCCTCGTGTTGGGGCTTATTTCGCAGGCTGTAAGTAAACAGGAAAGCTCAATTGGTGATCTAATTGGTAAAATCATTGATAAAATTTCAAAAATGGTTGGGGAATAATAAGTAATTTAAAAAGGATGAGTTGGTTTGAAGATACTATTAAAAAAAATTCCAGTGATTTTACTGTTCTTACTATTAACAACAGCATGCAATAATCAAGGGGAGAATAAAGAGAGTCAAAAAAATGAAGGGAATGAAACTACTAACACAACTCAACATCAAGAAAAAGATCATTCAGTTTCTGCAGTAAAAAATGAGGATCCGGTAGTTGAACCATTACCAACAACATATCAGGAATTAGCAAAACTCCCGGTAGGAGAATATTACAATATAGCAACATCTGAAGAAAATTCTAAAAAAGAAATTCCAAAAGTTTTCAGTGATTTACCTGATATATCCGGAAACCCAAGTGAAAAAGAATTAGATTATTTTTATAGAGAACTGTTAAAAAAAATGCAACAGGATTTTGAAGGTCCGGAAAATCTCATTAACCGATTAAAATTTGAGTCACTGGGAAGTCCGGAAAATACGGATAGCCGTTATCAATTTAAAGATAACTTAAATATCGTATTTATTATTGATGCTTCAGGTAGTATGGCACAAAAAATTAATGGAAAAGAAAAAATGGCATCAGCGAAAGATTCGATTCTCAATTTTGTAAATAAACTTCCGAAAGACGCCAAAGTTGGAATCAGGGTTTATGGTCATAAGGGAACAGGTTCAGACGCTGACAAAGCATTGTCATGTAGCAGCAGTGAACTTGTCTATCCAATATCGAATTATAATGCAGGCGAGTTCCAAGCAGCACTTAACAAATTTTCACCAAGCGGCTGGACGCCGATTGGTTTAGCCTTGCGGGAGGCGAAAAATGACTTAGCCTCCTTTGATGGAGCCAATAATACAAATATCGTTTATTTAGTCAGTGATGGAATTGATACATGTGAAGATCAGCCGATTGAAGCGGCTAAAGATTTGTATTCATCAAATATATCCCCAATCATAAATGTTATCGGATTTGATGTGGACAGTGAGGGACAGAACCAATTGAGAGAAATTGCCGCTGCAACTGAAGGAATTTACGGTACCGTTACAAATGAAGGGGAATTGCAAAAGGAATTAGATAATTTAAGTAATTTGACTGAGAAATGGAAAGAATGGTTGGAGCAGGGAAAGCAAAAAATAGAATCTAAAAAACTGCAAAACGACTTGGCCATTTTTTCGTACATTACAAAGGAAGAAATAAAAGCGACTACTGAGAGTACAAAAATAGAGCTTATTTTATCCTATTTACATGAAGCAGGACGTATGAATGACGAATCATATCAATATCTAGAAACTAAACGTATTGAATATCACCGATGGATAAGAAAAGAAATAAAAAAATTTGAAAAAGAATTAAAAGCGTTAAATGAAGCAAGTTATTCTGAAGCTATTAAAGCATTAGAAGATAAATATATTTCTAATACCCAATAGGTTGGGGTGAGATTATTTGAGAGGAAGGAAACTTGAAAGAATTTTATATTTAATGCTAGCCTCCATGCTAATCTTTTGGACGCTGTTTCCGGCTGTAAGTGTCTTTGCATAACACCCATTGTCCCGGGGAAACCAATTACCCCAGGTACACCGATTCAGGGGGGAACCTTTATTATACCAGGCAAAGTGTATGAACCGGGTAAAGCTGTAAAGGGCGGAGATAGTGTCAGTGGTTCTTCCGGATTAATTTCCGGGCAGCCGATTGTTCCATCTACACCATTAACATATGGAACCTTCATCATACCAAATGCGCCTCCGGTATTAGGACATCCGGTGCTTGGGGGAACTGCGATACAAGGCGGTCAAGGCCCGAATGGCGGCACGGCAATCAATGGAGGTCAAGGTCCGAATGGCGGCACGGCAATCAATGGAGGTCAAGGCCCGAATGGCGGCACGGCAA
>ERZ1673815.93-NODE-93-length-7809-cov-32.667011_pt1 | contig 7809 bp, 8 predicted proteins | sample MGYA00580147_ERZ1673815 | MGnify/ENA primary metagenome ERZ1673815 (study PRJEB41219, sample SAMN04549617) | soil metagenome | isolation source: soil | place: USA: Puerto Rico, Laguna Bouqueron NWR | collected 2009-06-01 ...
CCATCAAAAGTTGGAACAGAACTGTCTCATAGCCCGGCTGTATGGGACAAAATTAATTGAAAAATAAGCCAAACTGTCCCATAGGATTGTCCGAATTGCTGCCTATGGGACAAAACCATCAAAAAATGGAACAAAAATGTCTCATAGCCCGGCTGTATGGGACAAATTTGGTTGAAAGGTAAGCCAAACTGTCTCATAGAAACGAACAATCAGCTATCTATAGGACAAAACCCATCTGAAAATTAATGAAAATGTCCCATAGAAAAGCCAATATGAGAGAAAAATTAGGGAAAAGTGTCCCATATCTCTAGCGGATAAAGCAGCAACAGAAAAATAAGGTGAACCGTCCTCCCAAAACGAGACCCCAGAAGCACCACCTCACAAGAACAAAACCAGCTTCAAAAAAATATCGCCAAACACGTCGGGCAACAAGGTTGATAAACTTGTTGCCCGATGTTTATGATAGAGGTAAACTATAGCGTGAACGGCAAATTGAATTAATTTGGAAGGTGCATTGAATGGAAGATAAAATGTTTTCAAAAGATCCACGTTTTAAAGTAGCGAAAAGAGAGGCATGGATAGGTGTGGGGCTCGTAGTTATTAATTTTCTTTGGTGGTTTGGTTTCGCTTATGGTCTTTCGAAAGGTTCACCAACCGAATATACATACATACTTGGATTCCCCGCCTGGTTTTTCTACAGTTGCATTGGCGGCTTAATCATAATGTCCATTCTTATTACATTTGTCGTAAAAGTACTTTTTAAAGAAGTCCCCTTTGATGAAGAGGAACAATCAGCTGAGGAAGCAAATAAAGGGGGATTATGATGAGTTTGGGGATTTTATTACCGCTATTATTTTTTCTTTTTATCATATTCTTTGTTGGAATGTGGACGAATAAATATGTCAGCCAATCTGATTCGTTTCTCCACGAATATTTTCTCGGTAGCCGTAATATGGGCGGATTTATACTAGCCATGACGATGATGGCAACTTACGGAAGTGCCAGCAGCTTTATCGGCGGTCCGGGCGTAGCATATTCCACCGGCCTCGGTTGGGTTCTTTTATCGATGGCCCAACTTCCTGCAGGCTATTTTGTCCTGATGATTCTTGGAAAAAAATTTGCCATCGTTGCCAGGCAATATCATTCAGTAACTTTAATTGATTTTTTAAAAAGTCGTTATCAAAGTGAACTTGTCGGACTATTGGCTGCACTTAGCATTATTATTTTCCTGTTTTCATCAATGGCAGCACAATGGGTCGGTGGTGCAAGATTGATAGAATCACTGCTCGATATACCGTACTGGTTAGCATTATTGATTTTTGCCCTTTCCGTCATGATTTATGTTGTTGTCGGGGGATTCCGTGCGGTTGCCTTAACAGACACGATTTTAGGTGCGGTGATGTTTTTTGGAACATTGATTTTACTGGTGGCGACGATTATTGCAGGTGGTGGGGTAACGAATATTATGGAAAAACTTGTTGCCATTGATCCGGACCTGATTAGTCCGTTTGGCGCAAATGGGGAATTAAGTCCGTTATATGTGTCTTCTTATTGGATATTGGTTGGTGTCGGGGTCGTTGGCTTGCCGCAAATTGCTGTCCGGGCAATGTCGTATAAAAATGCAAAAGCGATGCATCAAGCCATCATCATCAGTACTGTTTTTGTCGGTATTATTATGCTCGGAATGCATTTAATTGGAGTGTTTGCACGTGCCATTAATCCGAATATTGCTGTAGGTGATACGGTGATGCCTACAATTGCGATGGAAGTTTTACCGCCCGTATTAGCCGGTGTTGTTCTTGCCGCACCAATGGCAGCGATTATCTCAACGGTGAATGCGCTCCTAATTATGGTCAGCTCTGCAGTTGTTAAAGATATATACTTAAGCTACATCAACCGGGATGCGCAAGAACGGACAATTCGGAAAATCAGCTATACCGTAACGGCTGTGCTGGGAGTTATCGTTTTCTTTATGGCATTATCACCACCGGACTTTCTTATTTGGCTGAACTTATTTTCCTTTGGGGGATTGGAGGCAGCGTTTATTTGGCCGGTGATTTTAGGGCTATATTGGAAAAAAGGCAATCGCTACGGTGCCATTTGGTCCATGATTGTCGGCGTTAGTTCTTATATTTTATTTCATACGTATTACCCGAACGCATTCGGTATGCATACAGTTGTCATGCCGGTCGTACTGTCACTAATCACCTTTGTTGTTGCCAGTATTTTTACAGATAAAAAAATTGTGTACAAGCCATTAAAGCAGGTTGATTAGACACAGCAGATAAAAAAGTTCACCAAACGAAAACCCTGAGAATGTTAATGTTTTACATTCACGGGTTTTCCGGTTTTGGCATCGAAGGACAGGACCTTGAAACTTCACTTCATTAAAAAAAGATTATTAGGACCCTGATAGATATCGCATTACTACGGTACAAAATATTATACTTTGAGCGCTCGGATTATAAAAAATCGGCTTTTTAGTGCTAAAAATTATATCCACCCATTTTCACGTGCTTTTTCAATTGCTTGCTGTCTTGATTCGACTTCAAGCTTTTGAATGGCGGAAGAAAAATAGTTTCTAACGGTTCCATTTGTTAGAAATAGCGTTTTACCAATGTCATGCGTCGTCTTTCCTTCCTTAGCCATTCTTAATACTTCAATTTCACGATCGGTTAAAGGGTTTTCTTGTTTTATAAAAAGGGTCGCAGCTAAGTCTGTACTGATTACACGTTCGCCATTCATTACTTTCCGAATAGCTTCGATTAAATAATCAATCGGTTCATCTTTTAACAAATAGCCTTCCACTTTTGCATCCATCGCCTTTTGTAAATAGCCTGGGCGCGCAAAAGTTGTTACAATAATAATTTTGCATGTGCTTCCCGCATGTCTAAGTTTTTCAGCTAATTCAAGACCCGTTATTGATGGAATTTCAATATCAAGTAAACAGACGTCTGGTTCATATCTCTGAATTGCCTCCCAAGCTGCTTTCCCATCGGATACTTCTGCTAGGACTTCAATGTCATTTTCCAATTTTAATAAAGAAGTGAGTGCACCACGAAGCATTTTCTGATCTTCTGCAATGATCACTCGTATCATATGGCATTTCCTCCTTCATTTGTATGAACCGGAACTTTTAAAGTGATGGAAACACCTTTATTCAAAGAACCATTCACTTCAGCCGTACCGTTCAGCTTTTCCATTCGTTCTTGTATCGACCGGATGCCATTCCCATATCCCTTTTTTAAATCACCGTTTCCATCATCCCATATTTGAATATGATACATTTTATCTTGATAATATTTTGTAATCATACAATGCTTTGCTTGACTATGTTTTATTATATTTGTAATTGATTCCCGTAGAGAAAGTGCCAGCATCGTTTCCGTGACACTTGATAATAAAGGAAGTTTTTCTTTCTCCACAATCGTTAATTCGATCCCGACTGTTTGTAAAATCTTTTTTGATTCTTCAATCTCCTTCTCCAGTGAAACAAAATTCATATCTGTCACCAGTTCTCTTATTTGTTTTAGCGCAAATCGAGAAGAGTTCAGAATATCTTTCATCTCTTCCTTCGCTTGTTTTGCATCTGTTTCTACTAATTTTATCGTCAGTTCGCTTTTAAGCTTAATCATTGTTAATGTTTGACCAAGTGTATCATGAAGGTCTCTGGCAATCCGATGCCTTTCCTCTTCTTGTATATAACGTTCCAGCTGAGCATTTGCTGTATCGAGCTTTCCTTGAAGAGCCTTTGCCTTTTCCTTTGTATAAACGACAAATGGAATAAATAGTTGGACAATCATAAAAGGAAGTAACATCGAGTTGGCAAAAAGGAAGGGATGTCCATCAGTCAGCCAATTAAATAAGCTATACATCATGACAATTCCAACCATCCCTATACCAATATAGATTTTGCGTTTTGCCCTTCCTAACAGATCGGCATAAATAAACCCATATAGAAGCAGCCACTTTTGTAGGAAAACTCCTAAAATAACAAGACTACCGAACCCGGAAAAACAACCTACAAGCAAACGCCAATCTCGATACCATAAACAAACATAGTGAGATAATAACACAATGGAGATGAGTAAAAGCTTTCCCGAAAGACCAAGGCTGCTTTCTGTTTTTATAACTTTATAGATTAAGAAAACAATCGCAACTATATCAATAAGTAGATATTTTTCTACTTGATCAATAGGGTATAGCTTTTTAAAAGTCATGCAAAACACCTCTTCTCGTTCGCACTGAAAAAGTCTTTTTTTATATAAAATAACCATCATATACAATTTTTGTGGTTCACCAAATGAAGTTATTGTAGATATCTGATAAAATCTATTTGGGTGCTAATCCTTTTTTGCCTTTCGGGGATTTTTGATTGTCTGTAAACCTGTGTAGTTTTCCCATCCCTTACTAAATGTAGGGTTTCCTCTATCTCTGCTATAATTACTGCCGAATAAAACTTACTATATTTTTTCTTGTTGTTTCCATGGGCCCTAGTTTAAATTTTTGCAACCACAAGGAAGCAAATCCAATTTGGAAAGACGTAATGAGAAACCATATTAAAACAATCGTCACTGAGTCAACTTTATTTCCTAATCCAAATCCCCATCCGTAAAATAGAATCGAACAAATTAAATTTTGCATCACATAACAGCTTAATGACATTCTTCCGACCTTTTCGAGTTTATTCCATAACCAAAACTGTGCTGTTCTTTCAAAGACTTTTGAAATGAGTGCTAAATATCCTAAAGACAAGATAGGAGCAAATAAATAACGAATTGGAAAATCAAACACACCACCTGGAACAAAATAAAGTAAATTCAATGGCAATCCTATATAAAAACCGAGTTTAAATAATTTCTCCCGTTTTTTCTTCCCTTGGTCATCTGGCGCAAAGAAACCTGCTCTCATTAGCCGTACGCCTAATAAGAAAAGAAAAATATTCATAGGAATCACAAATAAAACCTCAATTCTAAGCAAAATAAAATTCATGAACCGATATTGTATCTGCTCGAACCAGCTTCCATCTTTATAAAGTGACACGATACCACTCATTTCACCTAATGATATATTCGCAGATGAACCAAAATAAACCCCGATGATTAAAAGAGATAGCATGATTGTTGCATGAAAACCGCCAATCATTTTCATCGCTTTCGAAATTACCCGGTCTCCTCGTTTTACAATCCATGCAACAATAATCGCAGCAATACCATAACTCATTAAAATATCGTATTCCATCACCAATATAAAATGGATGAAGCCTTCTGTTATTAAAATTATAGAAGTCCAAATATACAACCCTGGCCAAGCTGTGTTATTTTTTAATGATTGCCGGTATTTTAATTCAAGTCCTACACCAAACATTATCGTTAATAAACCGAGCATTTTTCCATTCACGAAAAATAATACTAAAATTCTAATAAAATCTTGAAAGGAAGTCCACCAATAGTGATCAAATGTAAATATATAGGACAAATCCCCTAAGTGAGCAAAAATCCAAATATTTGTTCCAAGTGTACCAAGCACTGCAAAACCTCTCAGTATATCCAGTAAGCGAATTCTTTTTTCTGACATATGTCCGTTCAGTCCCCTTTCGTCATAAGTTGCTTTTATTATAGATGCGAAAGGAAAGTAGCGGTATTCACAGGAATCAGGACTGTTTTAATGACATGTGTCATATTGCAAATAAAAAACCGGACAGCAACTTATGCATCCGGTTTTTTCTCAGATATGGTGAAAAAGTTTATTTCTTTAAATCTTCCCCAATAATCCGCACTTCTCGTTCCAAAGAAACGCCGAATTTTTCCTTCACGGTTTTTTGAACATGTTCGATTAACGAAATATACTCAGTTGCCGTTGCATTATTAATATTAACAATAAAACCGGCATGTTTTTTCGATACTTCTGCACCGCCAATTCGCGTTCCTTGTAAACCACTGTCTTGGATTAACTTTCCGGCAAAATACCCCGGCGGCCGTTTAAAGACACTGCCACAAGATGGATACTCGAGCGGCTGCTTCGACTCACGCTTAAATGTTAAATCATCCATAACGGCTTTAATTTCTTCATAATTTCCTTCTTTTAATTGAAAAGTCGCCTCTAAAACAAAATCACCATTTTCAGCAATATTACTGTGACGATAGCTGAGATCCAAGTCCTTGGCGTCCCGTTTAACTATCTCACCATGTTTATCCACAACAAGACAACTTTCGAGAACGTCTTTCATTTCCCCGCCATATGCACCGGCATTCATAAACACCGCACCGCCAACCGTTCCGGGGATCCCACAGGCAAATTCCAAACCGGTTAAGTGTGCTTCCAAAGCTTTTCTTGAAGTATCAATGATTGAAGCGCCACTTTGAGCGATGATCTTTTTACCTGTTGCCGTAATTTTATTTAAGTTTGCCAAAGAAAGAACAACACCACGGATCCCGCCGTCGCGAACAATTAAATTTGAGCCATTCCCGATCAAAGTTAACGGGATATTTTCACCATGGCATAGCCTAACAACCTTTTGTACTTGTTCATATTGATCCGGGGTTACAAAAAAATCTGCCTTGCCACCTAATTTTGTATACGTATGTTTTCGCAAATATTCGTCACAAGCAATATGTTTTTCATCAAGGATATTTAATAAACGATTGTAAATTCCAGTCTTCATCATCGAGTCATTCCTTTTTTGGGTAAGTAAAAAATAAAAATGGAGCGCTAAAAATTATCGTCACTCTTATTTATATTACGTGGAAAAAGATGAATTCGCAATAGGGCATAAATATTAGTAACTGACAAAAGAAAATATATCATTTTCCCGGGTATGTTAAGTAAAAAACCGACTTATCTACAACTGGTATCACTTTCCGGCTGGACCATCCCTTTTAAAAATGAACACAAGATAAAATTTGCTTATTTTATTTCCAATAATATTCGAGGGATTAATTTATGCAACTTGAGAGCGTCCTTAATAAATGAAAAAATATTGACTGAGACAATAAAATTGTGTAAAGTAAATATTGTCTAGGACAATAAATTAAAAAGTGAATTAGGAGGAGAACTTATGAAAAAAATAGGAAAATTCATTTTGTGGGTAGTTGGTATATTCATTATACTTGGTGTCATTGGGGCTTTGATGGGTGATGATGGAGACTCTACGAAAGGCAATAATTCAACTACCGCCTCATCAAAAGTAGATTCTGAGGTGAAAAATACTGATCAGAAAGAGGAAAAGAAAGTCCATGCGATTGGTGAAAAAGTTGAAGTTGGTAAACTTGCTTACACCGTTTCAAACGTTGAAACAACGAATGAATTAAAATCTGATAATGAATATATTGAACCTGCAACAACGGACGGACAGTTTGTTGTCATTGATATTGAAGCATTTAATAACGATAAAGAAACAAGAATGGTCGATAGCAGCATGTTTAAAATCAAAGACAATCAAGGAAGAGAATTTGAGCCGACAACGGATACGGACGTCATGATGGCATTGGGAGATTTTGCCGACTTTTTCTTACAAGATATCAATCCGGGAATCTCAAAAACTGGAAAACTTGTATTTGAACTGCCAAGTGATGCAACCAGTTTCTCTTTAGAAGTTTCCAGTGGCTTTGGTTTTGCTGGCGGTGATTATGAAACGATTCAACTTAAATAAAGATACAATGAGGGGCATAATCGCCCCTAGCCATTTCCTCTTAATTACCCAAAATATTCATCCCCCCACATTGTAAAGCCTATTTAAAGCTTGTATAATAAAGACATATTGACTAGGACAATAGTTTGTGGGGTGAAAGATTGAATGGCCTCGAATAT
>ERZ1673815.95-NODE-95-length-6346-cov-32.042442_pt1 | contig 6346 bp, 5 predicted proteins | sample MGYA00580147_ERZ1673815 | MGnify/ENA primary metagenome ERZ1673815 (study PRJEB41219, sample SAMN04549617) | soil metagenome | isolation source: soil | place: USA: Puerto Rico, Laguna Bouqueron NWR | collected 2009-06-01 ...
GTTATTTGTAGTACGTACCGTGAAGGTACGTTTATTTTTTTATTTCGGGCTTACTGAAGTTTTAGGAAAATAACAAAAAGGGGTGTATTAATAATGGCAGTAACATTTATTTTTCCAACTATACAAAGAGTCACTAGTCATTTTCGTACAAGTGATAGATCGAATCATCATGGAGTAGATTTTGCACAAGCTGGCTATCATGAGATAAAAGCAACAGCATCAGGAGATGTTGTAAGGTCGTATTTTTCTAGTTCATATGGTGAGTGTATAATAATCAGACACAACATAATTGGACAAATATGGGAATCTTTATACGCTCATATGCAGTCCGGAAGTCGTAGAGTTCAAGAAGGAAACAGAGTAAATCAGGGTCAAGTAATCGGAGTGATGGGCAGTACTGGAGACTCCACAGGTCAACATTTACATTTTGAACTCCATAAAGGCACTTGGAATGTAATAAATCTAATGCTGTGAATCCACTTGATTATCTGGGAAAGGATCTAAGTCCAGCACCAACTGGTCCATCTGTGGTCTATCAAGCTCACATTGAGAATATTGGATGGCAGAGCGTTAAACTCAATGGGCAAATTGCTGGAACAACTTGTCAAGGATTAAGATTAGAAGCATTGACTGTACGATTAGAAAATACTATCGCACAATTGAAAATTGAGGCCCATGTCCAAGATTATGGATGGACAGCTGTCCGGAATAACGGTGAAGTCGTTGGCACAATTGGTTTAAATAAACGGGTTGAAGCAATCAGGCTATGGAGCGATAAGCATAAAATCATGTACCGTACACACTTACAAGAAATAGGTTGGAGTAACTGGAAAACCAACGGCGAAGTGTCTGGAACTGTCGGCCAGAATAGGGCAATAGAAGCAATTGAAATTAAGTTGTCATAAAAAGAGGGGAGTGAATCCCCCTTTTTATAAATGGAAAATTATGATACATATCTTTTTTACAAAATTATTAATGTTATATTACAAATATTTCTCTTGGGATTTTAATAGAAATATGGGATAATAAATTGTAAATAGAGTAATGTATTATGAACAAGCTATTTACGGGTCTAAAAAAGATTACGTAAGAATATATTTTTAAAAAATTAAAGCCCTTTCATTAAAATTATTCGCCTTATTTTACCAACTGATCACGAATCGTTGGTAATTACAGAATATGACTTACAGGTAGGTGGAAAATGGTGAGTTTTAATGAAATTATGTCACTGGTTATGCCTTCTCTCGTTGCATTACTGTTTTATTCGAAATTATCCGGAAAAACTTTGAATTTGTTTGAAGCGGTTACCCATTTTGCATTATTTTCCCTTATTACCAATTGTGTAATGTATGGAATATTGATTTATTTTTTAAACACTGATTCCTTTATTTATACAAGTTTATTTACATTTAAATATACTTTGATGGCTTTGGTTATATCCCTTTTACTTGTTCTCTCTTACCGGTTTATTGAATTAAATGTGAAGCTGAAATTGCAAGTGGAGCGGGAAAATGGATAATAAACATCATTTGAAAAAGGGAATATTAGCCATAGTCATCATTGTAATCGCTTCAGTTATATTATCTTTTTCCTTGTATATTAAAAATTATTTTTCTGATCAAACGGTAGATGAAATGGTATTTTATCTTTTTAATGGGGTGGGAGGTACATCAAAAGATGTAATATTAACAGGCATTCAAAAAAGCTTGTTCCCGTTTTTTATGATTTTATTGGCTTTACTACTTCCAATATGTCGGTTCAAAGATCGAATCAACATGATAGAAATGAATGTTAACCGTAAAAAGTTACATTTTTCAATTTTTCCAAATAAAACTCTATATAAATATCGTTTTTCCTATTCGGTTATTGTTTTGGTATTATCCCTGTTTGCCGGTTATCATTTAATTGGTGTCAAACAATATGTTGCTAGTTTAACAGATTACTCGACATTTATAGAAGAAAACTATGCGGGTGGGGCAGATGTCAACTTAACTTTTCCTGAACAAAAGAGAAATTTGATCATTTTATATATGGAATCGATGGAAAACTCATTTATATCAAAAGAAAATGGTGGTGGTTGGGAGTACCCTGTTATTCCGGAATTAGAAAATTTGGCCTTGGAACATATTAACTTTTCGAACACCGAGAAAATAGGTGGAGCTTATCAAGTAGAAGGGACCGGGTGGACAGTAGCCGGAATTGTTTCGACGACTACCGGACTGCCTTTAAAAATTCCCATTAATGGAAATGAATATACATCCTCAGATCAATTCTTGGCCGGGGCGTATGCATTAGGTGATGTGCTGAAAGAGGCCGGGTATAATTTGGAGTTTATGGCAGGATCCGATGCAAATTTTGGCGGTCGAAGCAATTATTTTAAAAAACATGGGGACTATAAAATTTTTGATGTAAATACGGCCATCGAACAAGGGAAGATGGATGAAAGTGACCGCGTTTGGTGGGGTTTTGACGACACACATCTATTTACTTGGGCAAAAGAGGAAATTATCGAATTGGCAGAGCAAGGTGAACCTTTCAATTTTACTTTTTTGACGGCAAATACGCATTTTCAGGACGGATATTTAGAAGAAGGGGCAGAAGAAATATACGGAACGCAATATGAAAATGTGTATGCTTATTCATCCAAACAAGTTGCCGAATTTATCGAGTGGTTACAACAACAGCCGTTTTATGATAATACCACTTTAGTCATATTAGGTGACCATTTAAGTATGCAAGATCCGAAATTTTTTGAGGAACATTTATCGGATGAATATGAACGGACTATCTATAATGTGTTCATTAATTCTGTGGCCACTCCTCTTCAAGAAAAAAATAGAACATTTACTTCTCTTGATGTGTATCCGACGATTTTAGCAAGTATCGGTGTGCAAATTGAAGGTGAACGGCTGGGTTTAGGAACCAATCTATTTTCCGGAGAAAAAACATTGACAGAAGAACATAAATTTAATTTTGTAAATGAGGAGCTGGCAAAAAATTCCAATTTTTATAACAGTAATATATTAAGGGATGATTATTTGTATTTGTTAGAACAAACTGAGGAGACTAACCAAGAGAGCTAAATAATCGTAAACGTCTTGGTTAAATATAAAATGGGAATCCAAATGTCGTGTTTTCGACTTCAGGATTCCCAAAAATTTTGCCGCCAATTTTAATTTTGATCGGAACTAATATTGTCATTACTGTCATCATTAATCGCTGTTTTACTGTTATCCAATTCCAAATGATTAACCAGCAGCTGTTTCGTCTCTTCTAAAGATTCCTCGTCCAATTTGTAATAATATGTTTTTCCTGGTTTATAGTCGGATCCTTTTAATGTCAGTGATTCAATCGCCAAATTTTTATCATTAAGTCCATAGGAAGCTAAACCACGCATTTCCCCAAATGTCATATTAGTTTTCATATTATTTCCAACTGCTTCGATGACATCATCATATTTAGTAATTGAACCTACAGAAACAGCCTTTTTAATTATAGCCTTAATAATTTCCTGCTGACGTTTCCCTCTTTCGATATCGTTGTCCAATTTCCTGGTTCGAGCGAGAGCAAGTGCCTCTTCACCATTTAATTTTTGAACACCGGGTTTAAGAAAAATTAATGATTTTTCTTTGGAATCGAGTTCGGCAAATTCATACGGAACATCAACCGTTATACCACCTAATGCGTCGACAATTTCGATGAATGCCTCGAAATTGATACTAACGTAATAGTCAATCGGTACTTCTAATAAATTTTCTACCGTTTCGATTGTTGCTTTGGCTCCACCCTTTGAATGGGCGTGGTTTATTTTTGTTTTTTCACCAATTGCAGGCACATAAACATAAGTATCCCTTGGAATACTTAATAACTTTACACTATTTTCATGCTTGTTTAATGTTGCCAACATTAGTGTGTCAGATAAATTATTCCCTCTCTCTTTTCTTGCCTCACTTGAGTCTACACCGATAATAAGAATAGAAATATTATCTTTTGTTGGATCGACAATTTTTTCCCGTAAATTAGATTTATTTCTACCAATATCCTCAAAGGAGTCGGAAATAGCCGAATGTGCTTTCCAGTATAAAAAACCCCCGTATGATAATATTGATATAAGTATGATTAGGAAAGGCAATAAAATAACTAGTCGCTTTCGTTTTTTTCTTTTTGTTTTTCGGTATAACCGTGTATTTCCTTTATTATCCATATAAATTCCCCTTATTTTAAACAATATTAAATTCTATTTTAAGACTTACTTCATATTTTACCAAAAACCATAAAAAAGAAAACGCTTATTTGTAAGGGAATATGGAATTTAACTGAAAAAGTCGAAATTACAACTCTGCCAGATTTGGAAAAAATAAATTCCTAAAATTTTTGGCGAAAAAGTGTATAATTAATCGTAAATTGTCAAAAAAATAGTATCCAATCAGACCAAATTTTGATAAATTAATAATAGCTTAACAGATGAATTGTCAAAATATTTTTTTGCCTTATTAAAAGAAGATAGCCGGATTGAAGAATATAAGTGCTTTCGGGGTATTCTCAATTTTGTGTGGTAGTATAACATAGATAGTTTATTTAAGGGGGCTTGACATGGAGCCTCGGCGGGTGTGGTTCTCCTACCGAGAAGCCAGATGTCACAACATCGGCACCGCCAAACAAGGCTACCATACACGCTACTCCATATAAAGCCCCAAAACCTATAAACCCATTGATAAGTGCGATGAACCAGCTTTCGTAGATAAACTGTAAAAAAGGATGATGATAAATGGTACAAGAAACTAGAGTGAAAACAAAAAAGCATAAAAGAAAATTACGGAAATGGCCTAAAATAGTAGGTACTCTACTGTTAATAATGATTATAAGTGTAGTAGGTTATGTATACAGTATTTATGGACATGCAAAGGAAACGGTCAATAAAAAGATGTCAAAGAATATTGAATCGATTGATACATCTGAAGTAAAGGAAAAACTGGATAGTAATGAATTGTTAAATATTTTATTGCTTGGTGTTGATGAACGTGCGGAAGACGGCGGGCGTTCTGATTCCATCATGGTCCTTTCATTAAATCCGAAGCAAGAGAAAACTACAATTGTAAGTATTCCCCGGGATACATTAGCTAAGATTGCCGGAAAAGGGATCGAAACGAAAATTAACCACGCTTATGCATATGGTGGAGTAGATATGTCTGTGGCGACAGTTGAAAACCTTCTTGATATCGATCTTGACTATTATGTTGAATTGAACATGGAAGGACTGGCGGATTTAATTGATGCCATAGGCGGTGTTACTGTAAATAATGAACTAGAATGGGTGGACGAAGGTTTTTATAAACCGGGATACCACTGGAAAGAAGGGGAGATTAAACTGGACGGAGCTAAGGCACTCGGTTACGTCCGAATGCGGCATCTTGATCCACAAGGTGACTTTGGTCGGACAGAGCGTCAACGGAAAGTTATTAATGCCATCATTGATAAAGGGAAAAGTATGGGAACTGTAACCAAATTAAATGATGTGATTGATGTTCTGGGTGATAATTTGCAAACCAACATGAGTTTTAACGATATGAAATCACTTTTGTTGGGCTATATGGATGTAACGAAAAATATAGAAAGCTATATGCTCCAAGGAGAAAACGCAACAATCAAAGGTGTTTATTATTATGAAATACCGGATGAAGAATTAGATAAAGTTCATAATATGTTGCTTGGTATTGATACAACCGATACTGCCTCGGTAACGGGTGGGAAAAATGAGGATGCAGAATAAAGCTATGATAAGTTGCCTGGTGTTAGGAATAAAACCAATATGCTTCAGCAACGGATGGGAAAAGTGAGGATGCAGAATAAAGCTATGATAAGTTGCCTGGAGTTGGGAATCTAACCAATACGGCCTCGGTAACGGATAGTGGGGAGGCAGAATAGAGTCTGCAATAAGCTAGTTGGTATTGGGGGGAATCTGATCAATACTTCCCTTGTAACGGATCATAGTAGGGACGCATAAGTCAATGCTAAGCCGCTTGGTATGGACTCAACAGTGACGGCCTCGATAAATTTTGGGAATGATGATGAAATAATAAAGTTTGGATGGACTGCACTTACGGTGTAGTCTTTTTTTTACAGTATCCACGTACGCATTGAAAGATGGACCAGCGTTAGTGCTCAAAGATAAATTGTGCTTAGAATGGACAATTGCCACGGGAAATACTCTCCAATGGGCTTAAGAAATAGGGCTATGGGACAAAACCATAGCAAAACCCGGAAAAAGTGTCCCATAGAAAGCCGCAATGGGACAAAATGCATTGAAAAAGAGGAAAAAGTGTCTCATAGAAGCAAGCAAATCTTA
>ERZ1673815.96-NODE-96-length-6070-cov-32.620948_pt1 | contig 6070 bp, 7 predicted proteins | sample MGYA00580147_ERZ1673815 | MGnify/ENA primary metagenome ERZ1673815 (study PRJEB41219, sample SAMN04549617) | soil metagenome | isolation source: soil | place: USA: Puerto Rico, Laguna Bouqueron NWR | collected 2009-06-01 ...
GTTATTTGTAGTACGTACCGTGAAGGTACGTTTATTTTTTTATTTCGGGCTTACTTTCTATGGAGACCCCCATGCCAATGGCAAAGACGGACTCCAATTCTACACACGGAAAAAAGTTATTACTACTAGATGGGTATAATCAATGTTTGGGGCTGTCCAGAAAGTCAAAAATTAATTCAATTTGTGTAGGTTGATTGAAGTGAAGGTGGCGGCGACTCCCTCGAAAAATGCTAGTCGCATTTTCCTTTGTGCGATGCAAATTCGTGGAAGCTTATTCAGAGTCTTGCGGGAACAGCACACATATTCGACGAAAGCATAGCGGCAGCGAAAAGGCTTTTGTGGCGAAAGTGATAGCGACAGTCACACGAGCCGAAGATCCTGCAGGAGCGAGGAAACGAGTGATGAAGCGGACTGAGGCCGTGCCCGCGTCCGCCACCGAAACGAAAATCAACCGAACCTATTCTTTTAGTAATAAAATTTTAGAAGTTGTACTTTTAGGACAGCCACAATGACAATTTAAGCATATTGAAACCTTCAAAGACTGTTGTTCTCCCGCCGGAAGTCAGATTATTTTATTGACATTATCATTAAAAAAGTTATTATAATATTAACAGAGCCCACCACGCCTCTTAACAATGCGGACCAAGGTGGGTCATTTTATTTATTCAAGCGGTTATGTAGAAGAACAACTGCTTTTGTCTTACGGAATGTGCCCATGGATATTGAGATAAGCTCATACTCATAGTTGATGGATAATAACGTTCAATAGTCTGATATCTCGTACAATAAGCTGGATCTTTATCTGCGCAAGAACTCCACCAACCAAATGGTGAAAGATTATTTCAAACAAGTTTGGTGTTAAATTCGTTGTTTCCGAAAGAGTTGAGTTGTCCTGATTCCTTCTAATTGGAAACCTGTTGGAATCTACATTGAGTCCAAGAAAAACAGTAATGATATGGGCATTCGCACGCACAAATACACAAAACCATTTTCATCCGCTCTTGTGCAGCCTGACGCTACATGTAGGATTGTAGCGGGAAATAGTATCTTTGTTTTTGTGGCATATCATGGCTACCACCCAAAAAGCCCATAATTCAAAAAAACTAACACTCAAGGCATAAAATATTGTCTCTAGATAAATATAGCTAACACAAAATTTGCCCAAATCTTTTCCATAAAGCCTTTTTGGGTGCTAATCATATCGAATAATAGAACTGGACTACAGGAATTTTCAGGAATTAAAACAGGAGTCATTTTTTATAATTTACAATATTTTCCTGGAAACCCCGAATTTTTAGCTTCTTATGAGGAGTAGTCAATTATGTTCTTAAGGCTGCCAAAACATTGATTCACCATAAATTTTTTAAAAATTGAATTTTACTTTTATCAATCGGTTGGCAAAAGTCGCCGTCTACCCGAACCCCTGAACCTATATGGTATTCGTTTGCATGGATCTGAGCGTCAAGGTCGGCAATATTTTCCGGCGTGACTCCTGCACCAACTAAAATCTCCGGTCCGTTAATTTCCTGGGATAATGTTACAAGTTTTTTAAGCATGTTGGAACCTTCCAAGGCTATTGGTCTTCCTCCAGAAGTTAACACCCGTTTCACATTCTTTTTATATTTTGATAAAATTTTATAGGCTTCAATTTGCGAAGAAACGGAATCAAAGGCACGATGAAAGGTAATGTCTAAATCAGGTACAAGCTCAATTACTTTCAAAAGTAAGCTTTCATCAATTGCTCCGGTTGGCGTAATACAACCAAAGACAATCCGATTGCCTCCAAGGCTGTTAATCACTAAAATATCCTCTTTTATCGTATTCCAATCGTTTTGATCATACACGAAACTATAACTATGTGGCCTCACCATGATTTGGACCGGAATTTCTGCATGCGCCAAGACATTTTTTATTGTTCCGTAACTTGGGGTTAGACCACCTTCTTTCATTGCACTGACAAGTTCTACCCTGTCAACCCCAAGTTCTTCAGCTTGTAGTGTGTCTCTTACATTCATTGTTATTACTTCAATCTTTTTCATTGTCCGTCCCTCTTTTTGTTGGAGTATTTGATTAGGTCTTACTTTTTTGTCCTTTAAAAGTATATAAATTTTTAGCAAAGATGAATTTCGACGTGGCGGGAAAATTTAAGAATTAAGTATAAGTATAACAAATTAATTTATATGTATGAGACACTTTTTCTTGTTTTTCCACTAAAATTGTCCCATACAGCCATTCTATGAGACATTTTTGTTTCAATTTTTGCCAAATTTGTCCCATAAAACGCGGTTCGGGCAATCATAAGTCAATTCATCTCATATTTTCTGCCGTTTTTTCCCTACTTTAAAAAAATTTCCAGCAAAGAAGCAAATTGGCTTGTTGCAGTAAATTTCCCAATGATATTGAAACATGATAAACCCTACATTCCAAAATGAAACGTTTACAGGGGCTGTTACTTTAAATTGTGAAACTTATCCTTTAATTATTTGATCCTACCTCCACGTGATAAGACATACACTCATTTACTCAGATTCACTAGCTTCCACGAACCTTTTATCCACATTTTTGAACATACATTTAGAGATAAAATCTCATATTATCTATATTAATACGTTCGAGGACGGTCAATAACAGGAATGAGCATTGTGATCTTTTTTTTTGGAGAGTTTTACATTTCAATTTTACGGTTAGCGAATGGCCCCCAAACAGATGTACAGTTGTTAACTCATCATTCAATGGTTTAATATCACAAATTTGTGAATTGATAAGCCAAATTTTCCCTCTTTGATCCAATGTTTTGCAGGGAATTAGTATAATTCCGGGCTCTAGAGAGTAGACAACAGGAACATTTTTCTTTTCTTTCAAAATAAACCGGGCACCATTCCTCGCTCCATTTAGATCAAATCCTCTAAAAATATAAGAGTCTTCTACGATTTTATTTGGCGGCTTCATGACCAGAAATTTTTGTTCCCCTTCAATAACCATAGAATATTCATTTCCATAATTATCAAAATCTGACAGAATGGCACATGTATCCCCGTTTATCAAATAATCTTCTTTCAACATTCTACATTTCCCCCTTTTCCAAACAAATTACTTAAATTTAGAAGGTTTAAAAGAATGATTATTTTGTTTTTTTGCACTGGGAATGCTTTCCAAAAAACAATTCGATGGTTGAATGGCCATATTTTGTATTCAGAATTTGAAAAATAAACGAAAATAGTGTTAAAATATGAATAAAAATTATAAAAATTCTGTTAGTGTATTAATTTCGACAATTTAGGACAAAATTCCTTCTTTTTGAGTATGTTTTTTAAAAAATAAGGATATTTTTCCTATTTTCCTTTTTCTCACCTTAACGGGCAGTAAAATCTCAACCCTCAAGATTTTCGAGTTTACAAAGAAGATAGGTGGGACGGACAACGTAAAGATCCGATTGCTTCAATTAACCAAAAGCGCCAGGCACTTCATCCACATGGACCCATAGGTGGAAGTTTCACTTTATCCCGCACAAACGGTCACTAAATCTTCCTCCAGTAGCTTAAGTTAAATCAAAGATGTAAAGGAGGAAGATAAGTGTCCGTAAGTGCCCGATTGGTTCAACTAACCATCAGCGAGAAAAAACCCCACTGATGGAAGTTTCACTTTATGAGCATTTTTGTTTTAAAGAAGCTCCAAATCGCAATGATGAGTCCTCCTAATGAATCTGTAATCAAATCGGTCATAGTGTCAAGGTTTCCCCCACCTTGAAGTCCCATTTCAAACAAATTGTCCATCGTAAATTCATATATTTCCCAAAGAACACCGCCAAATACAGCAAACGATAAAATAAACAGGGATACAAACCAAGGTGAAAGATGACTGATATGATCTTTTCTTAATAACCTTTTATAGAGGTCAAACCCAAAAATTGCGATTAAAATACCGCTAATGAGATGCATAAAACTATCCCACCAGCCGTTACGGTAAAATCCTTGAAGAGAACCAAGAAATTGCGATCCGAAAAGAAATACGAGATAAAAAATAATTATCGGCAAACTTAATTCAAATTTTGTCAATAAAATAATTAAGAGTGGAATGAGACCGCAAGCAACTCCGCCAAGTGCAATAAGTGCATCGGAGTCATTATCTTTCAAAAAAAGTTGAACAGCAACGAATGCCATAAAGACGACATATAGAACACATAAAAAAATGGATACTTTCTTTCTCATAAGGGACAGCTCCTTGTTATTTGCATGGATACAAATTTCCCTTTTTAGGATTTGCAACTTTAGCTGGATAATTCCAATAGTAATGTTCAAACAGATTTCCATAATTATATTCCTAGAATTAACTATGATACAATTATGACAAAATATGAAGGAAAGGGAAAGGATATGAAAACATTATTGATTGTTTCTCATCCTGATTTAATCAATTCGGGTAGTCAACAATATTTTTTAAGCTCACTGAAAGGGAATGATAAAATAACTGTTCATCATTTAGAGACTCAATATCCTGATGGAAAAATTGATGTTGCTAAAGAACAAGCTTTATTACGAGAGCATGATCGAATTATTTTTCAATTCCCCTTCTATTGGTATAGCTCGCCGCCGTTGTTAAAACAGTGGCAAGATGTTGTGTTGGAGGCGGGATTTGCTTATGGAAAAAGAGGAAACGCACTTTACGGTAAAGAATTTGGCCTAGTGCTAATGATTGGTGTGGCAGAACGTGAATATCAAGCCGGTGGTACAGAACTATTTAGTATTAATGAATTAACAAAACCATTCCAAGCAATGGCTCACAAAACCGGCATGATCTATTTGAGGCCACTTACAATCTTCCAATTCGGTTACTTGGAAGAAGAACAAAAAATGGATTTATTGATTAAATATTGGCAGTTATTGACAATGGAAAATGATTTTAGTCTGGCTACAAGGGAAAAATGGCTGATTGCCCAGTTGAAAAATTTTATAGATCAAAATTCGGACTCACCAAATGCCCGAATTTTTATATATGCCGTGGATTTAATTGAAGAAAACCGCAATACAATTGATGGATTACAAATGGTGTTTGATGATATGTATGATTGACCGTTGTAGAAGTGGAGAATGGAAGCTTCATTTTTTGAAAACCATTATGTTATGGGAGGATAAAATGGAAAAACAAGAGTGGCTGTTTAAGCAACTGCAGGAAATTTATAATCAAAGTACAGATTTTAATGAAGTGGTATTGATAAAGGCCATACAAAACATTATTAATGAACAAACAAAACGGATTGAGCAAATGGAAGGTGAATTAGAAGGTACACTTTGGAGTCCTCGAAAATGGGGTGAATAGAAGCATGGAAAAATTTGCGGTAAAATTATAAAAATTGGTTGACTTTCTATTCTTAATCAGATATCCTAATTATAGAACAAATGTTTGTTGTATATCAATGGTATACAATGCAAACAACTGTGGAACTTTTCCACGGACATACTACTATCATCCTTGATTCGTAACCAAAGTATTATTTAGAAAAATTGTATGAAGGGTTAGTGGGGTGGAGATTACATGGAAGAGTTATTAAAACAAATGATGTCTGAGATGGTTGCATTAAGAAATGAAATGAATAGCCGTTTCGATGGGGTCGACAAACGCTTTGATGATGTGGATGGTCGTCTAGGCGGTATGGATAAACGGTTTGACGATGTGGATAGCCGTCTGAACAGCATGGACAAACGCTTTGATAATATGGATGGCCGTCTAGACGGTATGGATAAACGGTTTGATGATGTGGATGGCCGTCTGAATAGCATGGATAAACGGTTTGATGATGTGGATGGTCGTCTGAACAGCATGGACAAACGATTTGATAAAGTCGATGGCCGTCTGAATAGCATAGATAAACGGTTTGATGATGTGGATGGCCGTCTAGACGGTATGGATAAACGGTTTGACGATGTGGATAGCCGTCTGAATAGCATGGACAAACGCTTTGATGATGTGGATGGTCGTCTGAACAGCATGGACAAACGCTTTGATGATGTGGATGGTCGTCTGAATAGCATGGATAAACGGTTTGACGATGTGGATGGCCGTCTGAATAGCA
>ERZ1673815.98-NODE-98-length-5522-cov-30.564844_pt1 | contig 5522 bp, 7 predicted proteins | sample MGYA00580147_ERZ1673815 | MGnify/ENA primary metagenome ERZ1673815 (study PRJEB41219, sample SAMN04549617) | soil metagenome | isolation source: soil | place: USA: Puerto Rico, Laguna Bouqueron NWR | collected 2009-06-01 ...
CCAGTGCTGCAGTCGGGATGGTTGGCGGTTCTGTAGTTCCTGGATTAGGTACAGCAGCAGGGGCAGCGGCAGGTCTGTTGACTGGGGTTTTAACTTATTTCTTTATGGAATCACGTGTAGGCCAATCTATAAAGAAAGGCATTAGGTCAGGTTTCAAAAAAGCCTACGATGGTATTGGCAAAGCAAGTAATTGGATCGGTTCGCAGTTTAAATCAGGACTTAAAAAAATAGGTGGTATCTTTGGATAATAATCGTCTGACATTTAAAGAAAGTAAATTACTTTCGGCAATTGGATTTAATTTATTTTTTGCCTCTATTTCTAGCGCATTACCGGAGTGGAGTACAAAGTTTTGGCTAATTAATACGACTGTTGCCATGTTCTTTATCATTCGGACTGTTTATGCTTGGTTGACAATGACTGACAGTAAAAGATATTTTTCGATTGGGAGCTACGGTATGATTTTTATGATGGCATTTGTAGGTGCACAACCGATTATTCGATTACTTTGGATTGGGGAAAGTCATTTATGGATTCTTTTTGTGGTCACATGGTTATTATTATTTATTGTCACCCACCTATCAAAATGGAAAATTGGCAAAATGTTTAAAGATCCATTTGATTCCAAGGGTGGGAGGATTTTCCATATATTATTTCTTATTGTTATAATCCTTCTTCCCTTCATTATGATATTTACTAGTCAAGAGGGGACGACAATAGCAGAACAGTACATTGAATTTATGGCAATGGGGGCAGTGCTATACATTATTTCTCTTTTCTGTTTGTTTATGTTGCCGGCTTTTCTCATCAAGCCGGAAGAGATGGATTCCCTTTAAATGAAATGGAAGTAGGCGGTTCTTAATCTGTTACCGCCTACTTGTTCAGAAAAGACTTGAAAGTTAAAATAAACGTGTTTGTAACCAGAAAGGTGGGATTAATTTATATGTTTCATTTCCTAGGATTATTAAAAGCAATGAGTGTACCCTTCATCTATATGATTGTATTTGGATTTATTTCTGGTTTTTTACCAAATATGGATTTGGACTTAATGATAGTCTTATTATTTTTTCCAACCTATATATTAATAGGTATTTTAGCCCCAATTTATAATAAAAAAACACCTTATTTTGCTAGTTTTATCGGAAGTTTGTCACTTAGTGTTTTAAATATCTTTTTTGGCCATTTCTTTATTGAACTAGAAACGTTGGCAGATCCTGACAGAGTAAACAGAAGTTTGGTATTAAGTACATCAGTCTCAATCATTACGACAAGTATTTTTCTGTTTACTAAAAAGCGAAAGGTGTTAAAAAATGTTTAAAGATGTATTAGATATTTATAATAAACATTTACCGTCCATATTAGTTTTAAGTATTACACTTGTATTTCCGGTTACCTTTTTTATCCAATTAGTAGTTGTCTATGTTTATGAAAGCAGTACAGTTTTATTTCCTTCAATTATTTCTCTGTGTCTATTAATCATTAACTTTATTGTATTGTTTTCTCCATTTAGTTTTTTAACACATAAAGATTTAAGTGATGAAACAGTAAGCTTGAAAGAATTGTACGCGGTCTTTTTTAGCTATTTCTTTTATTTATTATTATTTTCCGTTATTGTTTATGCCATCTCGGTTTTTGGCTCATTTTTGATACTAATGCCGACAATTATTGGATTCTCAATAATATTCCTTTTGCCTGTGTTTGTAGATGAAACATCAATGAAAAATCATTTTCGGAAAGCATGGTTAACACTGAAGTCAGAGAATATAGCTGTTTTAGGGGATATTGTAATTATTTCTTCTGTTCAAATATTACTTTGGACTATTTTAACCTATATTATTAAAGATTTGGAAAATAGTTTTTTCTTTTTTCTTGTTCTGAGAGCCCTAGTCAATACATTTTTATATCCGCTTTTTTATATTTACTTAGCGAGAAAGTATGGACAATTACACGAGGATAGAAAGTGGGTGACCTTTTGATGCAATCGGAATTGGCAACACGTTCAACATTTGAATTTAAAAAAACAAATATATTTCTTATGATCATTTTATCAATAGTAACAATTGGTACTTACAATGCATATTGGTTTCTTAGCAGAAAAAAATACTTTAGAAATCTAAATACAACAGATGCTATTCCTTATAAATGGTGGATTTTTATGTTAATATATTTAATTTTTTCCTTCCTGTATTCATTATTTGGCCCGGTTTTTTTTACAGAATATGGTATTGCTGTTTTAGATAGCATTGATATCATTTTGGCATTTTATTTTGTCGGCTGTTTAAATTACTCGGCTTTTCGAGCAAGAGAAATGATAGAAGATTATTTTGAAGAAGAAATTTTTCAATCATGGCTGCTTGCTGTCTTCAATATTTGGTATCTCCAATATAAAATTAATCGTTTAGTTGATGCCGGGGGAAATTTATGATGAAAAGGGAGAAACGGTTAAAAAATGAAGAAGGTGCAATAAGTTTTGAATTTCTCGGGATTCTTCCGTTTTATTTTATGCTTTTTTTGTTGCTTTGGCAGGTTGTTGCATCGGGGTATGCACTTATGACCGCAAAAACAGCTGCAAATGAGGCGGCAAAAGTATTTGCTTTGGAAGAAGATGAACTTAAAGCGGAAAATAAAGCGAAAGAGGTTATTGGAAAAAGTTCTGTCTTATTATTGGAGAAATTTGAAGTGGTACCGGTTAGTGGTGATCCTACGATGCCAGTAGGGGAGGACTTTAAAGTGAAGATGGATTTAAAGCATCAACTTGTTTTTGTTCCTAAAGAGTGGAAAAAGACGACGGCCATTGACTTTAAAGAAGAAACGGCGAGCCGGGTGATGAGATGAAGAATTTAGATGAACGGGGAAATGCAAGTTTTTATATTATCTGGATTGTTTTTATCATGGGACTCATGCTGGTTTTAATTATTAATATCAGTGGTGTGTTTGTCACCAAGCAACAAGCTTCAAATGCAGCAGAACAAGCGAGTATTGCGGCAACGGATGTGTTATACGATGGGATTCGGGAAGCCATAAGTGATTATGACCAATATCAAATTCAAAAGTTTTTAGAAGCAAACCCACTAGGAGTATTTCCTGAAGAGCAAAAGCTTTCTTATAAAATTGACCAACAAGAAACTAACTTATTGGCAGTGGGCTACTCTCGAAATGAGGCGGCCATCCAAGCGATTGACCAGGTGGTTGAAGCGGAATTACCCGGCTTAGACGAAATGCTTGAAACATATATTACAGATAAAATTCGTACGAAATTAACAGACATAAGGCAAGTAGCAGCAGATGTAATCCAAAGAAATAACGGGGATACCAGTAAATCAGAAATAACTGTTTTTAAAGATGAGCGTGTCCAAGTAAAAGCCGTAGTTCACTTCGAAGGGCAAGAGCAGGAAAAGTTTTTACGAAAAATAGTCAGTGATATTCCTCAAAAGGGGAGTGGACCAAAACTTGATTTTGTTCATCGCTTAGGGTGGGGAGAGGCAACTTATCCGCTAGATTAGTGTCAGTTTAGCTAGATAACTAATTCTACTTAAAAAATTTTTAAAAGGGAGGTGTCTAGGTATGAAAATTTTTAAAAGTATTCTTGTTTCCGCACTACTTCTATTTTTACTAAGTGCATGCAGTAATGATAGCGCCAAGGAAAGTAACGAAACAGAAGATAAATCTACACCGGGAAATGAACAGACGGTAAAAAAGGAAAGGAAAGAGAAAGCGGTTAATGGCAATATAAAGGTGGAACCATTACCAACAACATATCAGGAGCTGGCTGAATTGCCAATTGGTAAGTATTACAATATGGACACATCCGGAGAAAATTCAAAAGAGGAAATTTTAAAGGTCTTTAGTGATTTACCTGATATTTCCGGAAACCCAAGTGAAAAAGAATTAGATTATTTTTATAGAGAACTGCTAAAAAGAATGCAACAGGATTATGAGGGTCCGGAAAATCTCATTAACCGATTAAAGTTTGAGGCACTAGGCAGCCCGGAAAATACGGATAGCCGTTATCAATTTAAAGATAACTTAAATGTTGTATTTATTATTGACGCATCTGGCAGTATGGCTCAAAAAATTAATGGAAAAGAGAAAATGGCATCAGCGAAAGATTCGATTCTCAATTTTGTAAATAAACTTCCGAAAGACGCCAAAGTTGGAATCAGGGTTTATGGTCATAAGGGAACAGGTTCAGACGCTGACAAAGCATTGTCATGTAGCAGCAGTGAACTTGTCTATCCAATATCGAATTTTAATGAGGGTGAGTTCCGAGCTGCACTCAATAAATTTTCACCAAGTGGCTGGACGCCTATTGGATTGGCTTTGCGGGAAGCTAAAAATGACTTATCATCCTTTGATGGAGCTAATAATACAAATATCGTTTTTTTAGTCAGTGATGGAATTGATACATGTGATGATCAACCGATTGAAGCGGCTAAAGAATTATATTCGTCTAATATTTCCCCAATTATCAATGTCATTGGATTTGATGTGGATAGTAAAGGCCAAAACCAATTGCGAGAAATTGCCGCTGCCACTGAAGGAATTTACGGTACCGTAACAAATGAAGGGGAATTGCAAAAGGAACTGGATAATTTAAGTAATTTGGCAGAACAATGGAAAGAATGGTTAGAGCAGGGAAAGCAAAAAATTGAATCTAAAAAAATACAAAACGACTTGGCCATTTTTTCATACATTACACACGAGGAAGGGAAAGCACTAAAGGAAGGGATAAAAATAGATCTTATTTTATTTGAATTACATGAAGCTGGTCGTATGAGTGACGAATCTCTTGAATATCTAGAAACCAAGCATAAAGACTATCATTTATGGATACAAGAAGAGATAAAAAAATTTAAAGTAGAATTAGAATCATTAAATGAAAAAAGTTTTTCTGAAGCAATAAATAAACTTGAGAGTAAATATATTTCTAGTACGAATACCCAATAGGTTGGGGTGAGATTATTTGAGAGGAAGGAAACTTGAAAGAATTTTATATTTAATGCTAGCCTCCATGCTAATCTTTTGGACGCTGTTTCCGGCTGTAAGTGTCTTTGCATAACACCCATTGTCCCGGGGAAACCAATTACCCCAGGTACACCGATTCAGGGGGGAACCTTTATTATACCAGGCAAAGTGTATGAACCGGGTAAAGCTGTAAAGGGCGGAGATAGTGTCAGTGGTTCTTCCGGATTAATCTCCGGGCAGCCTATCGTTCCAGCGACTCCCTTAACATACGGAACTTTTATCATACCAAATGCGTCTCCGGTATTGGGACATCCGGTGCTTGGGGGAACTGCGATACAAGGCGGTCAAGGTCCAAATGGCGGCACGGCAATCAATGGAGGTCAAGGCCCGAATAGCGGCACGGCAATCAATGGAGGTCAAGGCCCGAATGGCGGCACGGCAATTAACGGCGGTGAAGGCCCGAATGGTGGCACGGCAATTAACGGCGGTGAAGGCCCGAATGGTGGCACGGCAATCAATGGAGGTCAAGGCCCGAATGGTGGCACGGCAATCAATGGAG
>ERZ1673815.101-NODE-102-length-5196-cov-34.200739_pt1 | contig 5196 bp, 6 predicted proteins | sample MGYA00580147_ERZ1673815 | MGnify/ENA primary metagenome ERZ1673815 (study PRJEB41219, sample SAMN04549617) | soil metagenome | isolation source: soil | place: USA: Puerto Rico, Laguna Bouqueron NWR | collected 2009-06-01 ...
CGTCTTCCCATTTTTTTCCACTCATCTGCCCTTCGAGTAAAATTTTACACATACACGGGACAGATATAGTTGGATTTCCGAATTTTCATATGCTTATTTTACCACTTTTTATACATTGTTATTTTTTAACAAAGCTTTTTTTAATGAGTGAAAAATCATATGAAAAACCCGCAAAGCTGAGTCATTTGCGGGTTTTCCTAATTTATAAGTATAAGTGGAATTTTATATTTACACCGTTTCGATTAAACCGTATTTCCCGTCTTTTCTGCGGTAAACGATATTAGTTGTATTCGTTTCAGCATCGGTATAAATAAAGAAGTTATGACCTAATAGGTTCATTTGAAGAATGGCTTCTTCACTATCCATCGGTTTTAAATCAAACCGTTTGGTCCGGACAATTTCAAGTTCCTTTTCATCTGCTTCATCTTTTGTTGCCTGAGCCGGTGTCGATACAAACAGATCATTGGATTTTAACTCGCGAAATTTGCGATTTACTTTGGTTTTATATTTACGGATTTGTCTCTCCAATTTATCAGTAATCAAGTCAATTCCTGCATACATATCGTCGTTTACTTCTTCTGCTCTTAATACTAATTGTGGTAGCGGAATTGTTACTTCAACTTTTGTTTTTTTACCATTGTACACTTTCAAATTGACATAAGCGATAGCTTCTGTCGTATCAGTAAAATATTTTTCCAATTTCGTAATTTTCTTTTCGGTATACTCTCTTAATGCTGGAGTTACTTCGATATTTTCGCCACGAATGTTGAATTTCATGCGCTAACTCCTCCTTTTTTGTAACTATATTTACATATTCTCCAAAAAAAAGTAAATCCCTGCTTGTTCAAAAAAAACTTTTGTCGAATTCATGAACTTTTGAGAAGCTAAAACATCTCATTGAAACTATGTTCGTTCCAGAAATATATTATTTCTATATTTCTATCTTTATTATGATAAAAATGGAAGGGGAAATCAACCCCTTCCAAAAATCTTCCTTCATTTGATAATATTATGATAAGAATGGAAGGAAAACAAACCCTTCCTAAAAACTTCCCGTATTTAATTCTCCCACATAACGGACAGCTGATTGTCTTTATTTCTTTTAATTATAAAAATAACCGTGCAAATGCGACTACGATTTCACTGACCTATGCGGTTTAACTTTATTTCTTTTTATCATAAAAATAACCGTCCGTTTGCAAAGAACCATATGGGTTAATATAGCCTGTATGGATTTTTTTTCGCTTTTTAACTTTTGTAATGTCCTGTTGGATTGTCGCTTTTTCTTTATTTAATAATTGTAATAACCGATCGTTCAATTGCAGTAGTTGTCTACCAAGAACTTGTTCCCCATCGGAAAACGGAGGGGTGATTTTTTTCATCAAGTCATCCCTTTTCCGTAATTTATCTTGCAGTACGGAAATTTTACTATCTCGATCATCATTTTGTTCATCTTCAAAAAACCGGATAATTTCTGCCGTTAATTCATAACATTCCTTTAACGGATGCATTATACTTGCCCGTCCTTCGTGTAAGTTTGTTGGCGATTTAGCTTAATGACTTCTTTCCATATATCACGAAATTCAATCATGATTGATTCGGCCTCTTCTAAGGCAGCAAGATCATTCTTTACATTCGCTTCAATTAGTTTTATTCTTACAAAATCATAAAGAGCCATCATTTGTTTAGAGATTTCAATATCCATATTTAAAGTTACCATCAGTTCATTGATGATGTTCTGTGCTTTTTGTAAGTTCGTATTTTTTTCTGTAATATTTTTTTCCTCGATTGCCTTTTTTGCCAAATTTAAAAACTTTAGGCATCCGTTATATAACATTAAAGTTAAATCCCCCGGTGATGCAGTAAGAACTGAATTTTCTTGATAAGCTTGATATGGATTAGACACTGCCATAGTTTATTCCTTCCTTTCCGGAAATAACATAAAGTGAACATTCAATCGGCGAAGGGAATCAATATCCCTCCACCGGTTATTTGTTAATCAATTTGGACGCAAAAGTTCGGGTAGCCCCGCTCCCTCTATAAGCTGGACTTCAAACTAGGAAAATCGACTAAATGAATTTATTGAAAAAATTGTGCTAGGTATGCGGCTTGAGAATTTGCTTTTTGAATTGCTTGTTCCATAGCCGTAAATTGACTATAATACCGGGTTTCCAAATCGGCCAGCCGGTCTTCAAAACGTTCGATGCGATCATCAAGATCATCCAATTGACGTCCAATGGTGAACTGATTGTTGACCGAATATGAATTACCGGCCCGCTCCTTTAATTGGTCCATCGTTGCATTTACTTTGTCATAAAGCCGTTGAATAACACCTTTCTGACCATCTGTTGCCCCCGTTCCGTTAAAAAGGAGTTCAATTGAATTCGGGTCTTTTTCGATGGCGGCTTTCAATTTGGACTCATTAATTTCTAATTTAGCTGTTGTGAAATCAGCAGTTGTTGTAATCCCGATGGCAGATAAGGATTTCATCGCCGAGTCTAAATCATCTTGATTCACAGCGGAATAAATGGCTGTACGCATTTGCGTGATTAAACCGGATAAAATGGAATCGTTTCGTAATATCCCACTTTTTGCCATATTTTCCCATTTCTCTTGTTGAGTTTCCGACAATTCTTCTTTCTCATCATCAGTCAAAGGTAAATAATTTTTATATTTCGGTTCACTTAATTTTTTCTCAATTTTCTCGACAAGTTCATTATATTTATCAACGAAATTTTTAATATTTTCAAATAGGGCATCATTATCATTGTTGACGTTAATCGTCACCGGCGTATCTGTTGTTTTTTTCAAAGTGAACGTAACACCATTTATGGAGAAGGTGTTGGATTGCCGGGAAGTTTCTAATCCATTGACCGTAAATGTAGCATTTTCAGCCTTTATATAATTTCCCGAATCTCCATTTTGAAACCCTAATACTTGAGTTAAAAAATCTCCCCCAGCAAATTCGATTTCCTTGCCATTTTCACTGTTATTGTAAACTCCGGTTTCTTTACGTGTCATGGTCACCTTGTCACTGTAAGAATCATAAAACATTGTAACGCCAAGTTTAGAATTATTAACTTTTGACATGACGGAATTAAGTGACTCTGAACCTTGGATAAGAAACTTTTCGTCTATTTTACCCTTTGAAGTATGAGTAGTTAAGCCAAAAGAAAAATAGTTTTGTTGGGACGTAATCGTCAATTCAAGCTTTGGTTTTTCCTTGGAATTCTCCGTTTCTGCAGGAAAATACTTGTTAAATTCAGAGTTAAATGTGATAACACCGGTTTCGTAATTGATTTCTCCAAATTTGTTTCCATCTTTGTCTATTATTTGTCCGATTTTACTATTATCCTCTTTGGGTTTATCAGATAATTCAATAGTTGTGCCGGCACTATCTTTAAAACTTAACTTTATTTGTCCTGGAACAAGTGCCCCTTTTAATTGAATTTGTGTATTATCTTTTGTAATGGTTTTATTTTCAACTTTTTTATCGGTAACATAGTTCACTTTAACCGTACTGTTTGCTGCAATCGTGTCACCAAAAGTTAACTCCCCGGTATCTTTATTTACCATTACTTCCCCACTTTTTGGAGTTCCACTATCAATCACCGTATATTTTATCCCGTTAACTTCAACGGTCATATTTTCAAGATCGGTAATTTGTACTCCATCAGCCAAGCCAAGAGTTATCGGTTCTCCTTCTTTCGTGACGATTGACTTGGATTCAACACTCCCTTGTTTCCATGACATTTCATTTGCAAATGCACCTTGAACAGTAAACAGACTTTTTGTTGTGTCGACTTTATTAGAAGACTGTTTGGAGATACCGGAATTTGTCATACGTGATTCTGCAACAGCTAAAGAGCTAATTTTAGAAATAGTATAAGAAGACTGTCCCGCACCGCTAGCAACTGTGGCAGAAACAATATCCTCATTCGTACTCGCTACCGATCGCGTCCGATAAAATGAACTTAATTTCATATTTGTCAGTTGGGATCGGAAATCTAATAGTAATGTATTCATTTCCCGGTATGAATCCCTTTGCCACTCAAGCAAGGTCTTTTGTTGCTTTATTTTGTTTAATGGAATCGATTGAGCTTTCATCATATTCTCAACAATTTCATCAATATTCATTCCACTTGCTAAGCCGGTTACACGCATTACCATGATAAATTCACTTCCTTTCAAAGCAAGACTCTTTGTTAATTTTGATTTTTATTAAGCAATAAAACGCCTTTCTTAAAATTTGAAAGCCAAAATTAGGTATAGCTCGAGGTAAACGAGTTTCTGCAATCCGTTCAATCTCTTCCTTAATATTCGATTGGTGCTAGATGCTCTTCATGAGATTCGTTGAATTTTTCCTGGATAAAGGTAAACCCCTCCTGACAAAAGTTTCACCTGATTTCACGGGAACAAAAGGCTTAAATTTTTTCATCGACAATTAAACCGATTTTTTCAATAATGGCCGCATACAGATCCAACATTTTTTTCGGTGGTATTTCTTTTATGACTTCATGCGTATCATCATTTACAACAGTCACATAATATTCATTTAGCTTCTCATGAAAAACAAATCTTAAAGATGTTGGGATTGGTGATAAGAAATCATTCAGCCCTTCAACAATTTTTTCCACCTTGTCTTTTTCGACTTTCTGAAAGGGCTCACTAATTGGATTTCCATAGTTTTCATTTTCCCTTTTTGTATGTGCTGTCATGTTCGATTCTTGATTATTAATGCCGTTCGTTGTTAGTCTTGTAGTCGAAACATATTCTTGGTTTATCAGCTTTTCAACCATATTAAATCCTCCATTGAATATGAGTTAAGCCCTACAAATGAAAATGTAATCTACTATTTATATCGGTTATGTTTTTCATTCTTTTAATATTTTCATTGGTTTCTCTTTTTTTGTTATCACGGTAGTAGCTGCGGCATGATTTTGGTGCCATGTTGGTTTCTTAATGTATTACTTGGGTTGCGTATGTTGAAAAATGAGCTGGATGCCTAGTTGAGTTGTGCCAATTTGCGCAGTTTGGACAGAAACTTCAAAAATTGGAGCAGTAATGTCTAATAGGAGGGGGCCAATCGTGCTTTATTGGACAAAAAAGTCTGATATTCGAACTAAAATGTCCAATAGAATGGCTCTTTTGGACAGTTTTAACAAAATAATATGGAAAATTGTCTAATAAGAGGAA
>ERZ1673815.102-NODE-103-length-4918-cov-26.028172_pt1 | contig 4918 bp, 5 predicted proteins | sample MGYA00580147_ERZ1673815 | MGnify/ENA primary metagenome ERZ1673815 (study PRJEB41219, sample SAMN04549617) | soil metagenome | isolation source: soil | place: USA: Puerto Rico, Laguna Bouqueron NWR | collected 2009-06-01 ...
ATATTCGAGGCCATTCAATCTTTCACCCCACAAACTATTGTCCTAGTCAATATGTTTTTATTATACAAGCTTTATAAAGGCTTTACAATGTGGGGGATGAAGATTTTGCGTAATTGAGAGGAAATGGCAACAAACTGTCCGTCGTTGCAGGTTCAATATATTCTCAGATTTTATTTCATTCGTTGTTTCAACGTTTGAAACGGTGTAGATTTCCTGTTCTTTCGTTATGCCGTGAATTTTTACATCCTTTTTTGCAGAAATTTTCCTTGTTAACATCTGTATAGAAATTAGTTACTTATTTGAATTCCCTTTTCACAAAATATATTAGGGCAGTTTCAATGTCATAATAATAATAACAATGAAACTGCCCATCTCCTTTATTTAAACTTCTCATAAAAAATAGTCTCAGTTCGTTCGTTCAATTTTTTCTCTTTCGGTTTTTCACCTGGATAGCCTAAACCTAATATTGCTACAATTCTACGATCCGCAGGAATATTCAGTTTTTCTCGGACATATGATTCACGCTTGACTGATTCTTCCTCATCTTCTGAATGATAAACAGCACCGAAGCCTAGCCCTAATCCAAGTTCTGTTGCGGCTAACCAAATAAAACCGCAGGCAATTGATGCATCTTGCAGCCAATATTTACTTATTTTAGGACGACCGGTTACGACAATGGCTCCTTGGGCAGTGGACATCCATTTCATAAATGGCGTTGTGCTCTCCAATTGATCCAGTTTCCTTCGATCCTTGACAACGATAAATTCCCGGGACAACAGGTTATTCCCTGTCGGTGCGTAGTAGGCAGCATCCAAAATCTCCTCCATTACCTCATCTAGAATTTTCCTTTCTTCAAATTTAGTAATTTCCCTTCTCGACTTTATTACATCTAAAATTGCCATTTCCATCCTCCTTCATATAAATTTTAGCTTCAATTATCCTCATTGAAGTTAGTAGAATTTTCGGGCTTTTGACTTATACCTAGACCCCATTTACCATGTTTACTTGAATTCTCGAAGTGGGGATTTTAACTCGCCATTATTTAAGTACAATAAGCACCTTATTCTTATAAGATTACTATAAAATCATTATAGCAAAAAACCAAGTGCATAAATAGGAAAAACAGGATTCATTAATTAAACACTAAATTGTGAGGAAGCTTTAGATCGATGAACTACGCATGATTTCTGAAGAACACAACCTTGTTCTTCAATGTAACAAGCATCATGCGTAAAATTCGCAATATCCATTCCGATGAAGAGTGTTTTTAGTCATTTGAATTAATTACTAAATCCCGATAAAATATTGCCGTTTTTTGGGAAAAACGTTTTACATAACCTCTTAGTTCTTCCCCTTTAAAAACTGGCTTTTGATTCATTAATGACTTTTGGATATTGAAAAATGACCATCCTTCAATATTTTTGGGCTGGTAAGAACACTCTTTGGCTTCCAGTCTCTTACTAATAAAAAAATAACAACGGATCCAACAAGAAGTAGAAAAATCATTGCAAACATTAAGGAATCAAACGCATCAAGCACAAGATAAAGACCAAGAGTTGTTCACATGACTGTGGTTTTTTAAAAGGAAATTTTTCACACTTGATTTGCCGGATTTTTTTTCAATCTTGTACTTGGTGCCAGTCTTTTTTCAAACCATCCCATTACCGCATCAGCAATAATGGCCATTAGTGCTGTCGGGATTGCACCGGCTAAAATAATTGTTGTTCCATCAGAAACATTTGTACCGCGAATAATTATATCACCTAGCCCCCCTGCCCCGATAAATGTTCCAATTGTTGCCACACCAATCGTTATAACAAGAGCAGTCCTTAGTCCAGCCATAATCACTGATAACGATAGTGGCAATTCAACCATGCGTAAAACTTGAAGGCGTGTCATGCCCATTCCTTTTCCTGATTCGAGCATGGCCGGATCGACATTTCGAATCCCTGTATACGTATTTTTAATAATTGGCAATAACGAATAAAGAAAAAGAGCAAACACGACTGTATTCGGTCCAAGTCCCATTACGAGCATTAATACGCCCAGCATTGCTAAAGCCGGAATTGTTTGAATAATATTGGCCAGTGAAATCACCCAAGGACTTAAACGGTTATGATGTGCAATAAAGATACCGATTGGAATTCCGACGATTGCACCAAATAAAACACCGTAAGCAGACATGAGAAATTGTTTATAGAATTGTTCCCAAACATACCAAGCATTTTGCCCATAATAGTTAAGTAAATCTTGAAAGACATCCATCATTCCACCCCCTCAAAATAATGATGTTCTTCTAAAAATTTCTGGGCAACAACAGCCGGTTCTCGCTTTTCACCATCTGCTTCATAGTTCATCTTTTGCATTTTAGCTGTATCAATTGTCCCAACTAATTTATTCAATATCCCTTCTAATTCCGGATGCTCCCGTAAAACTTCATTTCGTGCAACTAATGATGTATCATACGGTGGAAAGAACTTTTTATCATCTTCTAAAATTTTTAGATTAAATGCGGCAATTCTTCCGTCACTGGAATAAGCAAGTACCACATCCATTTCATCATTGGCAAGCGCCTCATATACAAGGCCGATTTGCATAGGATATATTTTTGGAAATTCAAAACCATATGTCTCAACAAAGCCTTGATAGCCATCCCCTTCCCGATGGATCCATGAATTATCGACACCAAAACGCAATTCACCGGCTACATCTGCAAGATCAGATACTTTTTCCAATCCATACTTCTCTGCCAATTCTTTTGTTACCGTAAACGCATACGTATTATCAAAGCCATAAGAATCAAACCAAGTCTGGTCCCAACGTTCCTTAAATTCTTTTTGGACAATTTTCATTGCTTCATCCGGGTCATTTACCGGTTCCATTCCGAGTGCCCCGGAAAGATCCGTCCCTGTGTAACGAGTTGCCGTAATATCCACTTGTTTATCGAGCATGGCTTGGTGCTGGACGATTGAAGAACCTAAATTATTTACTAAGACAACTTCCAAGTCCGTTTCATGTTCAATTAATTGTTTAACAACCTGACCCATAATTTGTGACTCTGTCGTATTTAACGTTCCAATCCTTATTGTATTTTCAGGCGCACCACTTAAGCCGGGAAGGGAACATGCACCCAATATAAATGATAGAGACAAAATAAGTATCGTTATAACTCTCTTTGTTTTCTTCAATGTCTGATTCACCTTCCTATACAGCTTTACTTTTTCGGATCCCTTTTGGGGTTACCAATGTTTCTACTTTTCCTAAAAATAGGTCTGTAACAAGTGCAAGAAGCGTGACAGGTATTGCTCCGGCAAGGATATATTCGGGTTTGTATAAATTCATCCCGCTAAAAATATAATCGCCTAAACCACCCGCACCAATATAGGAAGCCAATGTGGCCCATCCAATGAGAAAAACAGTTGCTAAACGAATCCCGGACATAATTACCGGTGTTGCGAGCGGAATTTCCACCAGTCGAATTCGTTCCCACTCAGTCATTCCCATTCCAATTCCCGCTTCAATCAAATCCTTTTTTACATCTCGGATTCCGATAAATGTATTTCTTAAAATCGGCATTAATGAATATAAGAAGAGTGCCACAATGGCCGGAACAAGGCCGATTCCTAAAAGTGGAATAAATAATGCTAAAATGGCAAAACTCGGGATTGTTTGAAGAACATTTAATAAACCTAATATAAAGTTTGCAATTTTCGGCACTCTCGTCAAAAGCACGCCTAAAGGAACAGCAACAATAATCCCCAAGAAAATTGCAATCAATGAAATATAAATATGTTCCCAAGTTTTTACAATAAGTTCAATACCGTTCACACTTAAAAAATCAAGCAAATTTACCATGAAATCGTCTCCATTTCTATTGAGCTTTAATTTCTGAATCACCATCTCCCCAAATCGAATCATAAACAACATCAACAAGATTCGTACGGGTAACAATCCCTACGAGACGGTTTTCAGCATCAACAACCGGTACGTATTTTAATCCTCGTTTTAATATCGTTTGAATCGTATCGCGTACCAACGTTCCAGTTTCAACTTTGAATAATTCTTTCTCAATAACTTCTTCAATTTTACTAGCTTTTGACCGTTTCTGATCGATGATTTCAAAATCAATATAGCCAACTAACATATTGTTTTGATCAACAACAAGAAGTGAGTCAACCCTCCGTTGTTTCATAATTTTTATTGCCTCTGTTAAAGAAACGTTTGGAGTAACAGTTACAGGAGCCGGGTTCATAATTTGATCGACCGTTTGAATATGTGGACGGACCTGAGATAAACGCTCTTTACCAATAAATTCTTCAACAAATTCATTAGCCGGATTTCGCAGTATTTCATCAGGAGTATCAAATTGGACAACTCGACCATCTTTCATAATGACAATCCGGTCAGCAAGTTTGATTGCCTCATCCATATCATGTGTGACAAATACAATCGTCTTCTTAAGTTTTCTTTGTAGTTTTTCCCGACTTTGACAGTTACAAAAAAAACAAAAGGCTGAAAACGTTGATTTAACAATGTTTTCAGCCTGTATTATCATTTTTGTTATGTATATATGCAAGTAGATATGCATTGATTTTTTTATAAAAATTTAGTATAGTAAATTTCAAGAACTAATTTTATAATAATCTAAAAAAACCTTATTGTAAATAGTTTTATGCATATCTACATTTCAAAAAATATTTAACTCCTTGAAAGTGTTGACCTGACGCTGTTTTCAAGGAGTTTATATCTTTTTTACTGTCAAAGTCGGGTGTGACAAATACAATCGTCTTCTTAAGTTTTCTTTGTAGTTTTTTAAATTCCGTTTGTAATGAATCTCTTGTAATTGGGTCTAAGGCACCAAAGGTGTGTATGGCAAAATAAAAGTGCAGAGCTTTGCAAAGGAAAAATGCAGAGTCCT
>ERZ1673815.107-NODE-108-length-3355-cov-29.048485_pt1 | contig 3355 bp, 5 predicted proteins | sample MGYA00580147_ERZ1673815 | MGnify/ENA primary metagenome ERZ1673815 (study PRJEB41219, sample SAMN04549617) | soil metagenome | isolation source: soil | place: USA: Puerto Rico, Laguna Bouqueron NWR | collected 2009-06-01 ...
GATGATGAGCTGATTGTTATAGAGGGAAAAACAGTCTACTACCAAGCAACTTCCTGGGAAAAGCCAAGAAGAGTTGCGGTCATCCGAAAAGCTGACAAGTATGAGGAAGACCAGCTTCAATTGTTTGATTTTCTCTGGGATTATGAAGCCATTGTGACAACGATGGACTGGGAACCTATGGATATTTGGAGATTTTACAATCAGAGAGCCTGTCTGGAAAACTATATCAAAGAGTCTAAATATGGTTTTTCGATGGACAAGATTCCAACAGATTCTTTCGGGGCAAATCATATGGATCTTCTGATTAAATTACTGGCGTACAATTTATTCGAGATCTTTAAAAAGGACCATTGCCCGGCTGCGTTCAAGTCCTATACCATCAGGCGGTTTCGAAGAGAGTTTATTTATTCGGCCGGCGTGCTAACGTCTCACAGCCGGAGGGTCTCATTGAACATTTGTGAGACATATGCCCACAAATGGGCATTCCGGAAAATGATTCAAAGTGTGCGCATGATTGATTGAGAGACAGGAACTGAATACTGGAAATTAAAAAGCCCGCAAAGGTGGGGAGGGGGAAAGTATACCTTCAACCACCTGAAATTATAGATTTGGATTCCATATTTTACTTTTACTTCCACGTGTGTGGATTTTAGCTATCAAATCGCTGCACTTTCGTAATTTGGGATAATAGAAGAAAGAATAAAGAAATAAGAAGATTGCTATTAACCCTAACCTTTATTCAGTTAAATCCCATTAACTTTAAGTAAAATCCTCACAAACAGATGAAAGATGCCAAGTTGACAGATCGGTCCCCTTTCTTAATTTTTTAATCTCTTTCTCATCAGTTCGGCCATTTGTTTCGAATTTAGATTTCCTTCATTTTGTAATTTGTCAATGATGTTACTATAATCTGCTTCATTTCGATTTTGGCTTAATTTATACGCAGCTTGAACTTCTTGCACTTTAATTTTAAATCCAACAATACCTTTAATTTGTTTTTTTGTTTGTGAAGAAAGATTTTCCCATAAAACGGGATTCTTACGATGTCCTTCATATTTCTGTAATAATAGTATGAGGTCTTCTTCTAACTCTTGTTCGTTCATAATACTAGCTGTTCCATATACATGGACAGATTGATAATTCCACGTTGGTACATTTTCCTGTTTATACCAAGATGACGAAATGTATGAATGTGGACCTTGATACATAACAAGGACATTATCATTTTCAGCCTCAAACGTTTTCCATTGAGGGTTCGCATAAGCCATATGTCCAGTTATGTAATAATCATCTCCTTGTTTATGTAACTCCAAAGGTAAGTGGGTGGCTATAGGCTTATCTTGTTTTGTCGTTACAACAGTTCCAAAAGAGTTCCTCTGAATAAATTCTTTGATTTCATCAAATTCCGTAACTTTATAATACTTAGGGATATACATGATTATCCACCTTTCAAAAAATTGATTTTAGCGTTTTAACCATTACAAAGTCCATCTGTTCTTCATCACCCATATAAAAAGGGTGGGATCCAGTTTGAACAAACCCCATTTTCTTATAAAAACCAATAGCATTTTCATTTTTTTCCCATACACCTAGCCAGACTTTGCTTTTATTACGTTCCATCGCAATTTCTATAGCCTTAGTTAGCAGATATTTACCAATGCCATGTCCTTGAAATTTGTTCCTTATATAAATCCTCTCAATTTCAAGTGAATCATTGCCCATTTCTTCAGACTGAGCATCATTAGTATTGATCTTTAAATATCCAGCAATTTCATTATTAAAATAAACAAAAAAGAATTGCGAGGAATTATTGGATAGTTCCTTTTCTAATTGTTTTAAGTTAAATGCCCTTTCCAAATAGGCCTTCATATTTTCAGGTGAATTCTGATCTTTAAATGTAGCATTGAATGTTTCTATACTTATCTCTTGAAGTGTTTGTAAATCTTCAAGCGTACACTTTTTTATTCTTAAAGTCATTTTGAAATATCGCTCCTCTTCCATCATCAATAAATTCTTTTGTTTCCCTTTTTTACATATTCCCAGTCTTTTTCAATGTTTTTTCTTACCCTTTGCAGAAGATTGAAAATGGTTTCAGCCTCTGTTTCGCTAAATCCCGATAATGCGACGGTATTGGAATAATCATTTTCTCTTTTTATAAATGGATATACACTTTTCCCTTTCTCTGTCGGAAATAGTTTTTTAATTTTTTTATTATGTGGGTCATCTCTCTTTTCAATAAAACCATTCATTTCTAGCTTTTTTATAGCACGTGATGCTGTTGTTCGATCTACTTTTATCATCTCAACTATCTTTTCTTGAATAGTACCTGGGTTTTCACAGATTCGTACAAGATACAAATACTGTCCTTTTGTAAGATCATATTCTTTAAATTCTATATTACTAATAGAATCTAATGCCCTTGCGATCATTCCAATTTCACGAAGAACTTCCTTCATTATGAACTCCTTGACACATTATTTTTGTTGCAAATACAATAAAAATCCTAAATTTATTTTAATTCATCTTTATTGCATTTGCAATAAAATATAATGATAAAAGTTCGAGTAAAAAAAGCTGAATAAAGATGGAGGTTTTTCATGACCTTGACTAAGTTTTAAAACTGTGTATAATACAAGGTAATTGCATAAGTTGAATGTTTTCTAGGGTTCCGCAACAATCTATGTTGGTCTGGTCCGAGAGAAAACTCACAGCTTAGCTGTGCCACGGAAGGACAAAAGCCTGGGAGAAACTGTTTTTACAGTTTTCTCTTAGGCTTTTTTTGTTTTCTTGGAAACACTAAATTTGGAGGTGTTGTACAAATGAACAAAGATTGGGTAAAAGTATTTATTGCTGCTTTTTTCGAAGTATTTTGGGTTATTGGATTAAAACATGCTGATAACTTTTGGGCTTGGACTGGAACTATTATTGCTATTTTTATCAGCTTTTATTTAATGATAATGGCAGGAAAAAAACTACCTGTGGGTACTGTATATGCAGTTTTTGTTGGGTTAGGTACTGCTGGAACTGTCTTTTCTGAGATCCTATTCTTTGGTGAACCTTTTAAAGTGGAAAAAATACTCCTTATTTTAATTTTATTAGCTGGAGTCATTGGCTTGAAATTAGTTACGAAAGATAGTGTTCCGGAAGGAGATGAAATCTAATGGCATGGTTTTCTTTAATCTTGGCAGGCCTATGCGAAATGTTTGGTGTTGCTATGATCAATAAATTGCATAAAGACCGTAATTGGCAATCATTAGTTCTTTTAATTGCTTGCATTTGGAGCGAGTTTTATATTTCTTGCGTAAGCCCGAAATAAAAAAATAAACGTACCTTCACGGTACGTACTACAAATAAC
>ERZ1673815.114-NODE-115-length-2873-cov-61.786018_pt1 | contig 2873 bp, 1 predicted proteins | sample MGYA00580147_ERZ1673815 | MGnify/ENA primary metagenome ERZ1673815 (study PRJEB41219, sample SAMN04549617) | soil metagenome | isolation source: soil | place: USA: Puerto Rico, Laguna Bouqueron NWR | collected 2009-06-01 ...
TTGATGATCCAAGGCACCAAAGCTATATCACCTATGACACGGAAGTCCTTTTGATGATGGTTATTTTGAAAAATGCATGCAACTTAAAAAGTATGCGTGAAATGACAAATGAATTCAACAAGGAAGAGTGCATTAAAAATTTGGGGAAATTGTTGGGGAATGAAGATTTGGAAGAACTGCCCCATTATGACACAATCAATGATTTTTTGGCACGAGTGAACCCGGCAGAACTTGAAAGGATCCGAATCGATATGATCAAGAAATTATTCAAAAAGAGGTGTTTTGAATCCTATCGTATCAATGGGAAATACTGGGGTATTGCCATAGATGGGACCGGTATTTTTACTTTTGACAAAAAACATTGTGAACACTGCCTGAAACGGGAGCGCAAATACATAGACAAGGAAACGGGTGAAGAAAAAATAAAGACCATCTACATGCATCATGTCTTGGAAGCCAAGTTAATTGTGGGAAATATGGTACTAAGTGTGGCCTCTGAGTTTATTGAAAATGAATCAGAGAACGTAAAAAAACAAGATTGTGAGTTGAAAGCTTTTTATCGACTGACTGCTAGACTGAAAGACACCTTTAAAAAACTGCCTATCTGTCTGATTGCCGATAGTCTTTATGCCTGCGAAAATGTATTGAAACAATGCAAGGCGAATAATTGGAACTACTTATTCCGTTTTAAGGAAGATCGTATTAAAAGCATCACCGATGAGTTTCAAGCGTTAAAAAATATGGAAGAGGAGGAAGGCAAGAAAGCCAATGTGGTAAAGATACGTGAAAGCGAACAGCGAGGGGAAATCACCTGGGTGAACGATATTGATTACAGAGGCTTTGGGGTGAATGTTTTCGAATGCGAAGTAGAAGATGAAAAAAGAAAACAAAAATTTACCTTTATCACAGATATAAAAATCACAAAAAACAATGCAAAGAAACTGATGAACGCTGGCAGAAGCCGCTGGAGAATAGAGAATGAGGGGTTTAACAGACAAAAAAACCTGCGCTACCACATTGAACACGCAAGCAGCCAAGATTACAATGCCATGAAAAATCACTACCTGTTGACCCAGATCACAGAGATTATCATGGTGTTACATGAGCATGGGTCAAAAGCATTGAGAAGCATGAAGAGAACAGTAAAAGAAATATCCTCGCGATTGTTAGAAGCCTTCCGCGGGCAAACACTAACAGACGAGGATATCGCACAACTGGGAAAACCTATGCAAATTAGGTTTACCTAGCGATTTAATTGTACCAAAGGATGTGATGTTTGGCAAAGAAAAAAAGTTATCCACAACACACAAAAATAAGTTATCCACATTTTTTAAAAAAATAAGCAAATTTGGTTCTTTTTGACCTTTCATGTGGATAAATTCAACTGGAAAATTCTACCAATTGTGGATAAGTCGTATTTTCACAATACTACCAGAAATTGATAAATTTACTCTTCATAGCTGTAATTAGTAAAAGTTATTATGACAAAGAAAATAATGATGGTAAAATAGTAAGTGTTGTCAATTTTCTTTTTGAATAATAATATATATTAATGAAAAGAGGGTTTGTATGCTTAAAAAGCTAAAAGTAATGACTGTTTTTGGTACTAGACCTGAGGCAATAAAAATGGCTCCGCTAATTCTTGAAATGCAAAAATATGAGAATAAAATCGAATCAATTGTAACTATAACTGCTCAACACAGACAAATGCTCGATCAAGTTCTAAATATTTTTAATATCCAACCTGACTATGATTTAAATATTATGAAGGACCGCCAAACTTTAAAAGATATCACAATTCGTGCTCTGGACGGTTTAGATAAGGTTATTAAGGAAGTAAATCCAGATATAGTCTTAGTACATGGTGATACAACAACAACGTTCGTTGCAAGCCTTGCTGCACTATATAATCAAGTATCTGTTGGTCATGTGGAAGCTGGGTTAAGAACATGGAATAAATATTCACCATTTCCAGAAGAAATGAACCGACAATTAACAGGTGTTATTGCTGATCTTCATTTTGCTCCAACCGAAAAAGCAAAACAAAACTTATTAAACGAAAATAAAAATTCTAAAACTATATTTGTTACAGGTAATACAGCAATTGATGCGTTAAAGACTACCATTTCCGAAAATTATCATCACCCAGTCCTTGATAAAATTGGGGATGATCGAATGATACTATTAACCGCACATCGTCGAGAAAACCTAGGCAAACCGATGGAAGGTATGTTCCGTGCGATTAAACGTTTAGTTGATGAGTTTGAAGGTATTCAAGTTGTGTATCCAGTTCATCTCAACCCAGTTGTACGAGATATTGCGGATAGGGTATTAGGCAATGATTCAAAAGTCCACTTAATTGAACCGTTAGAAGTAGCAGACTTTCATAATTTCTTATCAAGAGCTTACATAATTTTAACGGATTCAGGTGGTATTCAAGAGGAAGCCCCATCATTAGGTGTCCCTGTTCTCGTATTACGCGATACGACTGAAAGACCGGAAGGAATCGAGGCAGGGACTTTGAAACTTGCAGGAACGGATGAAGTAACAATTTATAACATGGCTAGAGAGTTATTGACCAATTATAACGAATATGAAAGGATGGCGAAAGCCTCTAACCCATACGGTGATGGTCACGCATCCCGCCGTATTGTTGAATCCATACTTTATCATTTCGGATATATAGATCAAGTCCCTTCATCCTTTAAAATTACCAAATTATAAAATAATAAACATACTAACATTAGTAGTACAGACCAAGGCCATGGTTTGTGCTACTATTTTTTTCCCGACTTTGACAGTCAAAAGAACAAAAACTGTAAGCCCCCATTCAAACAACGCATATAAATCAACAGCACCTCTTGTTAAAATTG
>ERZ1673815.124-NODE-125-length-1729-cov-60.360215_pt1 | contig 1729 bp, 2 predicted proteins | sample MGYA00580147_ERZ1673815 | MGnify/ENA primary metagenome ERZ1673815 (study PRJEB41219, sample SAMN04549617) | soil metagenome | isolation source: soil | place: USA: Puerto Rico, Laguna Bouqueron NWR | collected 2009-06-01 ...
AAAAATGGTGTTTCTCGCCTCAAAATGGTGACGAGAACAGGGCTCGTCGTCAAAATTTAGCATTTCTCACCCCAAAACGGTGACGAGAACAGGGCTTCGTCGTCAAAAAATGGTGTTTCTCGCCTCAAAACGGCGACGAGATCGGGTTTCGTCGCCAAAAAATGGTGTTTCTCGCCTCAAAATGGCGACGAGAACAGGGCTCGTCGTCAAAATTTAGCATTTCTCACCCCAAAACGGTGACGAGAACAGGGTTTCGTCGTCAAAAATAAGTGTTTCCCACCTCAAATTGGTGACGAGATTCAGGCTCGTCGCCAAAACAGAGCATTTTTCACTTCAAAACGGTGACGAGATCAGGTTTCGTCGTCAAAAAATGGTGTTTCTCGCCTCAAAATGGTGACGAGAACAGGGCTTCGTCGTCAAAAAATGGTGTTTCTCGCCTCAAAACGGCGACGAGAACAAGGCTCGTCACCAAAAAATCAAGTTCCCCGCCTCAAAATGGCGACGAGATCAGGGCTCGTCGCCAAAAAACCCTGTTTTCCACCCCAAATTGGCGACGAGACTAGTTCCCTATTAGCTCACCACCTTTTTAAATAATTTCGTTGTACCAAAAGCAATGGCTAAAGCGAGTAGAGATATAATTAGCGACGGAAAAATATTTATACTGTCAAACTCAACTTGAGAGGGTAATACAGTATCATTTTTCAAGGACATACTCGGTGTATAAAACATTGTCAATAACAATCCAGACAATATTTCCAAGTACGACATAACCTATACAAAAACTCCCTACAAACAATATGTATTTTTCACATAACACATTCTTTCTTAATAAGTGTGTTTCCTGATTAGCTTTGTGAATTTTGTTCATAAAACCTTTTCAGTAACCACTTTTATTAAAAGCCATCAACAAACCAAACACCAACAGCACAATTTATCAGCCATTCAACAGCTTTGATGTCTATTGATATTCAGACAAATATTCGAAAACCTCTTTTGGTATCTTGAAACTGAACTTTACGTCATCCAAGTTAAAATCAAGATAAGGCTTGTTATACGTTGTAATACTTGCAACGTGCTTCAACTCTTTTTTGTCCTTACTTGATTCGCCAAATTTAATTGTTTTTTGTTGATACAAGTCAAATTGTTTCCCTTTGATTGCATCAGAAGGAACATCCTTCATTTCCCATTTGTCAATTTTCAGTGCATTAACAAAGTCTTCTACCTCTTGTTTATCTGAAATTGTTAAAATAGGATTTTCTTCCGGTGATATAACTTCAATTTTTTGCACGTTCTCTAAACTGTCAGCCCAATTTTCGGAATCAGACTTATTAATTTTCGAATTACAGCCAACGAAAAAAATCAATACACAAATGGCAATCAAAGATAACATGAAATTCTTTTTTATAGTATAAGAAAGTATAAAAATACAGGTAAATAACTCGGGATCAGTTTTATTGTCTAGCTCCGAGCGCCAGCGACTGAGAAACTAACTCCCCTTTAATGTGCTCCTGCGCCATAGCCTATTCGAGGAAGCGGATGTTCAGCTCGTCGCAAAGCTTCATGAAGTATATCAAGGAAGATTACTCATGAAGTTCACTCTAGGAGTAGCTTCACTACGATAAGTCAACATCGGCTCGTCCCTCGCCGTGTTTCCTTTTCCTTAGAAAAAGCTACTCGCTTTTTCTTCGTGCGATGTCTATTCGAGGAAGCAAATCTGTTCTCATTGCGG
>ERZ1673815.133-NODE-134-length-1061-cov-30.190855_pt1 | contig 1061 bp, 1 predicted proteins | sample MGYA00580147_ERZ1673815 | MGnify/ENA primary metagenome ERZ1673815 (study PRJEB41219, sample SAMN04549617) | soil metagenome | isolation source: soil | place: USA: Puerto Rico, Laguna Bouqueron NWR | collected 2009-06-01 ...
AAATGGGAGGATGCCACTAAATTTTGTACTATTCTTTAAATTGAATTCATATTTAATTCTTGAGACAGGAATGATATAATTCACCTTAAAGGTGCCCCCCTTTCTTGGTTATTGTTTTTTTCTCAAAATCAATTATACCAAAGGATGGGGCACTTTTTTATTTTAAATTACTATTTTACTTTCGTAATCTGGGATAATGTAATACAAAACACCTCTTCTATATTATTGCTTTTGAATTGTATCGCCTCTTTCCGTTCAGAACGGCTGGCGTTTGCTTTTGTGGATGCTGGTTGTACAAACAATGCAGGTTTGAAAAAAGTCATGCATGACAGTCATGCGAAAATTTTCATGCTGGATAGCATTGGTGCTGAAAAACCACTCTATCTGGTAAATCCAAAATCCGGGCAATACAGCGCCATAAAACAGGGGGGCCAAGAGGATTCACTAGCTTTAAAGAATGAACGTCTGGTTTATATCATTAGCGGAGATAAAAAAGATAACCAATTTGTATTATCACGGAATGATTTGGAGCCTCTGCCAAAATAAAAATATACACTTGAGCGAGGCTCTGGAAAATTAATTATCCCGATTTTTTTGCCTTTTCATCCAGATTTTCAATTCAATAGAAGTAAAACGGTCATTTTTCTTCAAAAAAAGGGCATACGTATCCCGCCTTCACAAAATGGGTTTTTTTCACTACCCTTTGTGGAAAGGAAACACTCATTTTATTTATTCACATATCCACCTGTGAATAACTTAATTTGCTCTTTGCAGCCGATTGCGTGTCCATCCACAATTGGCCTTTCCTGTCTGATGGTACGCCATATTTGCCATGATGTGCATAGATATCATGCATCGATCTACATGAGCTTCAACTGCCTGTTTCCCACGCTTGTGAACACGACGGAGACTGTATCCGTCTTTTAAAATGCCAAAGATTCTTTCGATGATCGTCCTGGCACTATATAACACTTCAAATGTGCGACCATGTTGAGGCAACTCGACATCTACTTGAGGCGTTTGATCAAAGTCCATCCTAAATACTCTTCCTTGTGCTGCCC